>JAABUQ010001301.1_pt1 | contig 54528 bp, 54 predicted proteins | sample 5560001 | NCBI WGS metagenome assembly JAABUQ01 (sample SAMN10711888, study PRJNA513371) | rock metagenome | isolation source: Antarctica rocks | place: Antarctica: Victoria Land, Finger Mt nord | collected 2015-12-18
ATCCCAACTAAACGCTTTGTTTCTTTAGGACATTTTTGAATATGCTCGAGTAGTAAACTCATGTGACTCACCCTGGAATTAATAACTTTAACGCTCTATATTAGCACAGCAATTAATTTTTGGAGATATCTAAAGAATCCCGGCAACGGGACTGAAACAGTATTGTAGGAATCGTACTCTAGGACTCCCTTGGAGTCGCAATCAAATGAATCCCGGCAACGGGACTGAAACATGTCATGATAGGTGATGTTCCTTTTGATTTGCGGGGTCGCAATCAAATGAATCCCGGCAACGGGACTGAAACAGTCGCAAGCGCGTGGTAACCAGGTTTTCCTATCCGAGTCGCAATCAAATGAATCCCGGCAACGGGACTGAAACATTCTATCATGCTCGAATCATTTGGCGACAGATTTGGTCGCAATCAAATGAATCCCGGCAACGGGACTGAAACCCGCCAGTCGTAGGATTGTAATTGCCTGGTGGCCAGGTCGCAATCAAATGAATCCCGGCAACGGGACTGAAACGGAGTAAAGTTGGGCATCTGGCTATATATGTTTTCTAGTCGCAATCAAATGAATCCCGGCAACGGGACTGAAACCATCGGGAAGTGGCGGTGGCAATTCTGGTATAACTTAGTCGCAATCAAATGAATCCCGGCAACGGGACTGAAACGGTAACGGTATTAGACGAGTGATTGTAGACGAAGCAGTCGCAATCAAATGAATCCCGGCAACGGGACTGAAACCCTAATTTAAGATATTTAACCATGGTTAATTTAGTTAGGTCGCAATCAAATGAATCCCGGCAACGGGACTGAAACTCCTTCTCGACATTGCTCAGACTGTAGGCTCATGTTTTGTCGCAATCAAATGAATCCCGGCAACGGGACTGAAACAGTTCCCTAAACTGAGAATCAACCTGACTATCAAAGTCGCAATCAAATGAATCCCGGCAACGGGACTGAAACTATTCTTCGCGGCGTAATGTTTCTTCTTTTTCACGTCGCAATCAAATGAATCCCGGCAACGGGACTGAAACTTCGATAAATATACCGGGACATCATTACTGAGATACTGTCGCAATCAAATGAATCCCGGCAACGGGACTGAAACCTTGATGGACAGCAAATTCCTGATATAGCTTATGGAGCGTCGCAATCAAATGAATCCCGGCAACGGGACTGAAACTTGCTCGTTGCCCTGTATTGCTTGCCCTAAAGTAGCTGTCGCAATCAAATGAATCCCGGCAACGGGACTGAAACTTATTGTATGCTCTAGAAAAGGGTGAAGATTTGAAGGTCGCAATCAAATGAATCCCGGCAACGGGACTGAAACCATACTCACAAGTAAATAAAAAAGCTAGCTGACAAAAGTCGCAATCAAATGAATCCCGGCAACGGGACTGAAACCCTAAATGGCTATCCTGCAACTAGAGCCCGTTGGGTCGCAATCAAATGAATCCCGGCAACGGGACTGAAACAACTCTCAAAACGCACGTTAAGCATAAACCAGTCAGGGTCGCAATCAAATGAATCCCGGCAACGGGACTGAAACACACAGTAAATGATTCCCGCGCGAGTTCTTAGTTAAAGTCGCAATCAAATGAATCCCGGCAACGGGACTGAAACCCATTCTTTTAACTGTTGTTGCTCCTCCTCCGTAAATGTCGCAATCAAATGAATCCCGGCAACGGGACTGAAACTACCAAAAGACCAGAGACAAGCATTAGACCAAGAAAGTCGCAATCAAATGAATCCCGGCAACGGGACTGAAACTCCTCTGATACTATGTCTTGCTCACTAATTAAGTCTTGTCGCAATCAAATGAATCCCGGCAACGGGACTGAAACTTGTATCCTCCAGGTATCTGGTCTTTCCTAATTAATAGTCGCAATCAAATGAATCCCGGCAACGGGACTGAAACATTCTCTTAGCACGAGTAGCACAGACTAGCCTAAGGTGTCGCAATCAAATGAATCCCGGCAACGGGACTGAAACGATAAGAGTGCTTGGATGCATGCTGATGACCTCAAAACGTCGCAATCAAATGAATCCCGGCAACGGGACTGAAACGTGTCAATGTACCTGTACCATTTCCCGATTCTCTAGGTCGCAATCAAATGAATCCCGGCAACGGGACTGAAACCAAGACTAATCTCTAGGTAGCAACCAGAATCTAAGGTCGCAATCAAATGAATCCCGGCAACGGGACTGAAACAAATCATGCGCATGACTTTTGTCCTGGAGCGAGACTTAGGTCGCAATCAAATGAATCCCGGCAACGGGACTGAAACTAATCTCACAAAGAAGAAGATTTTAAACAAAGTTCAGGTCGCAATCAAATGAATCCCGGCAACGGGACTGAAACGATAAAGGAACAGGCGATGGCGAAGACGACGACGACGAAGTCGCAATCAAATGAATCCCGGCAACGGGACTGAAACCTTCTACTACTGTCAACCTAGACCCTCAACTTGGTTCGTCGCAATCAAATGAATCCCGGCAACGGGACTGAAACCCCCCGGGTGGGGGCTGCCCGACTCTCACTCGCTGGTCGCAATCAAATGAATCCCGGCAACGGGACTGAAACCGCTTAGAAAAGGACGAGAAGCAGGAAAGATGAGCTAGGGTCGCAATCAAATGAATCCCGGCAACGGGACTGAAACTTATCAAGATGCAAGGACGACTCAAAACGGACATTAAGGTCGCAATCAAATGAATCCCGGCAACGGGACTGAAACAAAACTAACCATGGTTAAAAACCCTACTACTCTGACGTCGCAATCAAATGAATCCCGGCAACGGGACTGAAACCGGTCTCTAATGTCATCCTAACTATACTATTTGCGCTAAGTCGCAATCAAATGAATCCCGGCAACGGGACTGAAACCCGGTCTACAGAGCCGTTGCTTCGCAGCCGTTCCTCCGCGTCGCAATCAAATGAATCCCGGCAACGGGACTGAAACATCTTAATAGACTTTGCATTAATCGGAACATTTTGGTCGCAATCAAATGAATCCCGGCAACGGGACTGAAACCTGAATTCATCCCATGATGACCATCTGTTCTGAAACTGTCGCAATCAAATGAATCCCGGCAACGGGACTGAAACAACACACATCGGCAGCAACTAAGTTATACTCCCAAGGTCGCAATCAAATGAATCCCGGCAACGGGACTGAAACAAAACATAGTACTCACGGACATACTTAATCATAAACTGTCGCAATCAAATGAATCCCGGCAACGGGACTGAAACATAACTTTGTAAATAATGGCTATCTCATGGCTACATGGTCGCAATCAAATGAATCCCGGCAACGGGACTGAAACTTGAGAAAATCCTTCCATAGGAATTTTGTCCGTAGAGGGTCGCAATCAAATGAATCCCGGCAACGGGACTGAAACAATTAAAATTTGGTGGTGGCGATCCTCTCGTTTGGGGTCGCAATCAAATGAATCCCGGCAACGGGACTGAAACGAGAACAGTTTGTTGGGGGGACTACTCGTATGGTTAAGTCGCAATCAAATGAATCCCGGCAACGGGACTGAAACTTTCTCTTGTTGATTCTAGTCCATATCCTGGTGTAGGGCGTCGCAATCAAATGAATCCCGGCAACGGGACTGAAACATTAGTTTTTTAATCTGGGGTGTAATGTCAATATGACTGTCGCAATCAAATGAATCCCGGCAACGGGACTGAAACCCTAGAACAAGAGCACGGTCGGAGATAGACCACTCCGGTCGCAATCAAATGAATCCCGGCAACGGGACTGAAACGTGCTGCTGTTTCTACGGTGGAAACTGCTTTCTGTGGTCGCAATCAAATGAATCCCGGCAACGGGACTGAAACATGAAGTTTGGAATGTGAATGATGAGTCTATGAGGGGTCGCAATCAAATGAATCCCGGCAACGGGACTGAAACAATAGTGGATAGCCGTGTATTTTGGTACGGACTGGGTCGCAATCAAATGAATCCCGGCAACGGGACTGAAACTTACTCAAAATATTGAGCCATATTGATGGCATAGAAGAGTCGCAATCAAATGAATCCCGGCAACGGGACTGAAACGTGATGCCTTTGGATTCTATCTTGAAATAGCCCGTTAGTCGCAATCAAATGAATCCCGGCAACGGGACTGAAACAATATCATTATCAATCCATAAACAAGTCAGTACTAGGTCGCAATCAAATGAATCCCGGCAACGGGACTGAAACCAGAAAACAATGCCCTAATAATGTCACAAGCTTACCGTCGCAATCAAATGAATCCCGGCAACGGGACTGAAACATGTCATGGAAATGTTACAAGCTTATGAGCTGTTTCGTCGCAATCAAATGAATCCCGGCAACGGGACTGAAACGTACAGCGGACGGAACATTAATACAGGGCTATTTATGTCGCAATCAAATGAATCCCGGCAACGGGACTGAAACATGACAGGTTGATTGTCAGAACCCTGTCCTGGTGGGGGGTCGCAATCAAATGAATCCCGGCAACGGGACTGAAACATAAGTGATGCTGCTGAAAAAGAACTTATCAATACCCCCTTGGTCGCAATCAAATGAATCCCGGCAACGGGACTGAAACGCAAGCATTTCAAGTGCTCCATTGTCATCAATGTATCGTCGCAATCAAATGAATCCCGGCAACGGGACTGAAACTTCCTACATTTAAGTCTAGTCGCAGCAATTCCTTACGGTCGCAATCAAATGAATCCCGGCAACGGGACTGAAACTAATTTTGTAATGGACAATTATTACTACCACAATAATGTCGCAATCAAATGAATCCCGGCAACGGGACTGAAACTTTCCTCGTCCATTCTTATTCGTTGGTCTTTAGGCAGGTCGCAATCAAATGAATCCCGGCAACGGGACTGAAACATTGCAAGAGTGCGAGATCCCAGACGAATATTGGAGTGTCGCAATCAAATGAATCCCGGCAACGGGACTGAAACAATTCGAATTAACCTGCTAGAATCGCGTCTCTCAGGTCGCAATCAAATGAATCCCGGCAACGGGACTGAAACATCGGTTCACCGGGATTGACACTATAGCTAAAAGGGTCGCAATCAAATGAATCCCGGCAACGGGACTGAAACTCTATTCGTCCAGGGACTAGTGCGATTGCTTCTTGGTCGCAATCAAATGAATCCCGGCAACGGGACTGAAACTTATTTTGCAAAATTTGTTGATTGTGCGGGCAATCCCGGGGAGGGAGTCGCAATCAAATGAATCCCGGCAACGGGACTGAAACACTGCTATCAGGATTGAGTCCTATCGAATAATGGAGGGTCGCAATCAAATGAATCCCGGCAACGGGACTGAAACAGATTAGTTATGATTGTAGCTATCCTCATTTGTGGTGTCGCAATCAAATGAATCCCGGCAACGGGACTGAAACATCATCTAACCAGTCGGGGTAGCAGATGTCAACGAGTCGCAATCAAATGAATCCCGGCAACGGGACTGAAACTATTTGCTTCATTGCTGCAAGGGTCTAAGTCAATGTCGCAATCAAATGAATCCCGGCAACGGGACTGAAACAATAAAATTATGGCTAAAAGATTCAGTCGCTATAAAGTCGCAATCAAATGAATCCCGGCAACGGGACTGAAACCTCGCAAGCGTTTCTACGATGATTCCGTAAGTCTCGAGTCGCAATCAAATGAATCCCGGCAACGGGACTGAAACCTCAGGGGGCGCTCCAGGGGAAGTCATCTTTGTCAGGTCGCAATCAAATGAATCCCGGCAACGGGACTGAAACTGTCCTCAATCAATAGCCTTGCAATCCTTCCTCCTGTGTCGCAATCAAATGAATCCCGGCAACGGGACTGAAACCTATTTAGCAGGAGGTGTAATTAGTTGGGGGGAGTCGCAATCAAATGAATCCCGGCAACGGGACTGAAACTCCCCCTGCTATATGTTGTTCGTTGTTATCAACCCGGTCGCAATCAAATGAATCCCGGCAACGGGACTGAAACAAGATATTAGCCACAAAATCATGGCAAGGCATACCAAGTCGCAATCAAATGAATCCCGGCAACGGGACTGAAACTTCTTCTGCAACGGAAGTTCGGTCTGGTCTCCTCAGCGTCGCAATCAAATGAATCCCGGCAACGGGACTGAAACAAGATATTAGCCACAAAATCATGGCAAGGCATACCAAGTCGCAATCAAATGAATCCCGGCAACGGGACTGAAACTCGTAACGGTCAAATGTATCAGTGCCTATGGTCTTGGGTCGCAATCAAATGAATCCCGGCAACGGGACTGAAACACGACTGTGCTTCATCGACAATAACACGTCTGATGCCGTCGCAATCAAATGAATCCCGGCAACGGGACTGAAACACTCTTTCCTGGCACGCAGTGCAGTCGCCCTTAGGGTCGCAATCAAATGAATCCCGGCAACGGGACTGAAACCTATCAGAGCTAGTACAAGACTTTGGCCTTGCCTACGTCGCAATCAAATGAATCCCGGCAACGGGACTGAAACTTCTCCCGAACATCGCCATCTACATTCCACCGCGAAGTCGCAATCAAATGAATCCCGGCAACGGGACTGAAACCATAATTGAGTACCGCTTATTTCTGGATTTTGGTCTGTCGCAATCAAATGAATCCCGGCAACGGGACTGAAACTAATTACTCATGACGCTGATATTTAACCAGGGTTATGTCGCAATCAAATGAATCCCGGCAACGGGACTGAAACTTTTAGAGCGAACGAAGTGAGTGAGATTCGCGCAGCACGTCGCAATCAAATGAATCCCGGCAACGGGACTGAAACGTCTCATTGCTTGGCACAGTTTTGTGACGCTCGGGGTCGCAATCAAATGAATCCCGGCAACGGGACTGAAACATGAGGTTTGGAATGTTAAAGATGAGTCAATGAGAGGTCGCAATCAAATGAATCCCGGCAACGGGACTGAAACTCTGGTGTGGTTACTTGTGTAACGATAGCCTTGAGGTCGCAATCAAATGAATCCCGGCAACGGGACTGAAACCCGATTTCGCCAGGAGTCGCTCATCATAGTCCCCACTGTCGCAATCAAATGAATCCCGGCAACGGGACTGAAACTGAATTCCAAGCTCAACACTCGTTTCTCTCCTTAGGTCGCAATCAAATGAATCCCGGCAACGGGACTGAAACTATCCAAAAATACAGCAAGCCATTAAATCAATCTGCCGTCGCAATCAAATGAATCCCGGCAACGGGACTGAAACGATTCTAGGTGAAGGTTTCCCGCATAAACCTGGGCAAAATACCAGCAGAACTGGTTGAGGAAAAAAGCTTGAGTGTACTCAAAATTGCTGATGGTATCGTTGTCGGCCTTTTGTGCTGGAATCTGTTTGTCGCCCACATGAATAAACTAGAGCGTCTTGACCAGCAGGCTGAGAAAGATAAAATACTGATGAATCTATCAAAGAAATGTGATGCACATGACCAAGAGGCTTGCGCCAGATTATTCCACAGGGTGAGTCAGTTTTAGGTAATCCCGCCCCTTGGTTACTTAACCGAAGGGCGGGATTTGGATTAGAACTCGTCGCAATCCTCCGGTACCCAATGCCCTACGATTCGGTACTCAGACACATAACCAGTTGGTTGAGGCGGCTGGTGTATCGCTTCATCACTCTGTCTCTTCAGGTTAGGGCGAGTAGTTCCCAACTACACCCCAAGTAGTTCGGGGTGTTTCGACTATTAAACGTATGGTGCTTTCATGCTGGTTCCTGTCTTTTTTGGTTCGCCACGAAGACGGGCTTACCCGGATATTGCTTGATTTGCTTTGATGCATCCAGCACTTCTACGCCGATGACGTTGCCGTCTTTGTCGTAGTCAAGGATAAGGCCAGGTGCTACTTCATCGCTTTCTACAATCCGGGCATCTCCCCAGTTAATAGCGAGAGCGTCCACTTCAGGGTCATAATGAGCGTCAATCATTCTTCGTTTCTCCAATATCTTTTGATCTGTGTATTTGAATAGAGTGTCTTGACCACTACCGGGTTAGTACGATCATTGGTTACAACTCGTAATAATCGAGTTTTACCACCAATCTCCACTAATGACTGGTAAACATTTCATCCTCTTTCCTCAACAATCTGAGATGGGTTGTTTAATACCTGCTCCACTAACGAAACCGGGAGCTCTCGTTTCCTGATCTCATCTTTAGCGTGTCTGCTGAGGATGTACTTCATCAGCGCAGTGTGTTTGTTTGTCTATATATTTAGTATATCTCCAGAGATTTAATGTGTTAAGTATATCCTCTAAGGTTATAATGAGATTGTTACCATACTTAAGAAGTAAGACTCATGAAGTCAGATGTGATGCGAGTAACGTTTAGCAAGGATATTCCGGGGCTAGGGGAGCGGATTAAGTTTTACCGTGTTGAAAAGACTAGGGCACGGATCAAGACTTTAACTCAGCTAGCGGCTGATGCCGGGATTAGCGTACCTCATTGGAACCGAATTGAAAAAGAGATGGTTCAAGAGCTACCAGTGGATACCTTGCGTGGAATTGAGAAGGCTTTAGGTGTTGACTTGGGGGTAAACCCATGACCACTAGCCAGTCTGATTGGTTTTCACAGATGCAGAGCCTAGTCGAGTCAAACAGCCGTAGCATCCAAGCTTTAACTAATGACATTGCCGAATTTAAATTAACTGTGGCTGCTGACCATGAACAGGCCCGTGCCGAAAGACAAGAGTTAAGACAGGCCATGATTGGTATTGCTAACCTGGTTGGTTCTTTAGACAGCGACCGGCCTACAATTTTAACTCGGTTAAGGAGAATTGAGGACAAAGTTGACCGTCTATTAGAAAAAAACAATCCTACCCAGGAGTAATCTTGACCACTGATACGCAAGGCTCTTGACAAATTAAGGTCTTTGGGAGAACACAACCGACGGATTCTCAACAATCTTGAGCAGCGGCGAGGTAATAGCAACAATGACCAATAGCAGTGACCGGCTAGACCGAATAGAATAGTCTCTTGAGAAGTCGCTATTCCCATAAATCCCGGCAATGGGACTCAAACCAAGCAAATTATCCCTTAGAAAGCATGATTGTTGTAGTCGCTATTCCCATGAATCCCGGCAACGGGACTGAAGGAAACAAACTTGGAGGAAAAGATGGGAATTGATGAACTGCTTGGTCAGAAGAGGGAAGACATTCTCCGCATTGCGGCTCAACACGGGGCATCCAATGTGCGGATTTTTGGCTCGGTAGCCCGTGGGGAGGCTAGATCGGATAGCGATGTTGATTTCTTGGTGGAACTGGAGTCTGAACGTAGTTTGCTAGATCATGTGGCACTAATCCAGGATTTGTCAGACCTTTTAGGCAGAAAGGTAGATGTGGCGACTGACAAAGGATTGCGGGAGCACATCCGCGATCGCATTCTCAATGAAGCCGTGTCTTTGTGATAGATAACCCTTTTAGCGCCATACACTACCGCCGCAATTTGTTGTTAGAGCGTGATGACGAGCGCGAAAATACTCTCACTGAAAAGCTCAATATGCAATCAACTATTGATTCCGGTTTGGTGGCGATCGCACCCTAATCATCTAGCTCAGGTCGCGTGAAGCGGCAAGAAGACAAACCTAAGATGGTTATGGCATGCGATCGCTGGTTATAAATTAAGCTTTAACTACTCGGGATTCTTGATAAGTGGGAAAATCGGTATAGCCTTCTTCATCAAACGAATACCAGATACTTTGATCGGGTGGTGGATTTAGAGGCCAGCCATGGGCAAAACGCTCAACTAAATCTGGATTGCTAATCAATGGTCGCCCAAAGGCAATCAAGTCAGCATTGCCATCCTTGATTGCTGCTGAGGCGGTTTCTTGCGTATAGCCACAGTTAGCTATGAGTGGACCTGTAAACACGTCGCGAAATTCAGCTAACACCATCGGCTCTCCGAGCTCGTGAAAGCCGAATGCCAGTCCATCTACTAGATGGAGGTAAGCTAGACCGTAAGCATTCAACTGCTGTGCGACATAAAGAAAGGTTTCCCGGAAATCCTCAGAACCCATGTCATTATAATTACCATTTGGAGACAGCCTCACTCCTACTCGGTTAGCAGGCCATACACTCAGGATAGCCTCCACAATTTCTTTGAGGAAACGATAGCGATTCTCAAGGCTACCACCATACTGGTCTGTCCGTTTGTTGGTCTTAGATTCCAGAAACTGATCGATCAAATAGCCGTTAGCTGCATGAATTTCCACCCCATCAAAACCAGCATCTTTTGCTCGCGCAGCAGCCCGACGATAATCCTCAACCACTAGAGGAATTTCGTTCGTCTCTAAGGCTCGGGGCGTTTCGTAGGGCTGTTTGCCAATCGGAGTGTGAATGTACTCTGCCTGAAGCTTAATAGCAGAAGCGGAAACTGGCAACTGACCATTTTCCTGAAAACTACTGTGAGAAGCTCTCCCCATGTGCCAAAGCTGCAGAAAAAACGGCGTCTTGTTAGCATGCACTGCATCCACAACCTGCTTCCAGGCTTGGGCTTGTTCGTCTGAATAAATACCAGGACTATTTACCCAACCATTAGCCTGTTTCGAGATTACGGTAGCTTCCGCAATCATCAGCCCTACTGAAGCCCGTTGAGCGTAATACTCCGCCATCAGGGCGTTAGGCATGCGCTCCTTGCCTGCCCGAGCTCGAGTCAAGGGAGGCATTACCACTCTGTTCTTGAGGGTCAACCCTCCCAAATCAAAAGAACTCAACAGGGTTGCGGACAGTGTTTGAGTAGTCATGGTTTTTTAACCTCAAAAATTGGATTTGGACAAATAGACGAAAATGCAGAACTTGGCAGTAGGCAGAAGCAATGATTCACATTTTAATATGACCAGTCATCTTAGCAGACTTTGCAGGCGTTCCCGGCAAATTGCCCGCCACTCAAGCCAGTATGGCTGAGAACACTACTGTCCTGAACTGCGCGACTGCGCGCCCGTCTCGGTCAACCTTGGTGCGCAGTACCGTACCTTCCCAAGCATTCACGAGGAAAGCGGCGAGATCGGCGGCATCGAGGTCGGCGCGAACATCCCCTGAGAGCTGGGCGTCGCGCACGCAGCACTCGAGTGAGCGCGTCCAGCCAGCAAGCACAGAGGATAGCCGGTCGCGCACCAAGCGGCTCTGATCCGAAAGTTCTGTGCCAAAGTTACCGAGCAGGCAGCCCTGCTCGTAGCTCAAACTGGCTAAGCCCTCGGCGAGCGTGTCGAAGTAGCGATTGAGGCGCTCAAGCGGGGGCAGCGCCTCGTTGCTCAGAATCCGCAAGCTCGCATTCGCCGCTTTCTGCCAGTAAAGGTCGAGGAGTTCAGCACCGAGCGCCTCCTTGCTCTCAAAGTGGTTGTAGAAGGAACCCTTGGGCACGCCAGCAGCCTGCGTGATGTCTTGTACGCTGCAGCCGTTAAAGCCAAGACGGTGCATAGTCTCAAGTCCAGCAGCCAGCAACTTGTCGCGCACGTTAGGTTTGGGCATCCAGAGAATATGACCGTTCGTCTTAAGAGTCATGAGGTAAATATAACCTGATGTCTTGCTGCGAGTCAAGAAATTTGTGCAGGAACTCGCAAAGATGCGCCCGTGAATTGTTCTATTTTCAAGTCAGCGGGTTAATATTTTTGTTCAAGCTACTAGAAAATTTTAATTAATGCTTCCATGCCCCAGTCTATAAATCCGCTTTACTCTGAGCCATCTGATCCTAGGTTAGCTAAGCTAAAACACCTCCGCCAGGTCAGCGATTTATGGGACAGGGCAATTGGCGTCCCCGGTACCAACTTGCGGGTGGGACTGGAGTCACTCATTGGTTTGCTGCCTGTAGGTGGAGACTTTGTGGGAATCATTCTCTCCAGCTACATTTTGCTGCAAGCAGTTCAGCTCGGTTTGCCCAAAACTATCTTGGTGCGAATGCTCTTCAATATTGCCTTAGATGGCGTTGTCGGTTCTATACCCATTGTTGGAGATCTGTTTGATACCAGCTGGAAGGCTAACACCAAAAATGTCAACTTGCTAGAAGCCCACCTAAGCTCATTAGAAACAAGCCGTCAGGCAGACCGATCATTCCTTTTCCTGCTATTTACTGGGTTAGTTGTGGTTGCAGTGGTTCTGCTTGCAGTCACCATCCTGATCATTAGACTGCTCATTCGAGCTGCAAATCTATATCATTACTTTTGAAAAATCTGGTGGATGCTCCGATATCGAAAAGGCTCAAGCATTACTGCCTGAGCCTTTTCAAATTAGATGCGCCTTACTGAAACTGATGCAGGTTGCGATCGCACGCACGCAAGCTACAGCCACTATGCACGGTCTAAAAGGGTTTAGCCTTCAAGAGCTTAGTAGCGGCTAGAAAAGCTGCTGTTTCTCCGGCCACCACCTTCCGAACCTCTGTCTTCGCGAGGCTTCGCTTTATTAACCTTTAGATCACGGCCCATCCATTCAGCACCATCAAGAGCATCAATGGCAGCCGTTTCTTCAGCATCTGTACCCATTTCCACAAAACCAAAGCCACGCATCCGACCTGTTTCACGGTCAGTGGGTAGCTGCACCCGCTTTACAGAACCATATTCTGCAAAAACAGCACTGAGGTTTTCTTGTGTAACCTCATAAGATAGATTACCTACATAAATTGACATAGATTGGCTCCAAAATCAGAGAAGTGTAGAGACATAGATTTCGGAGAGTTGCCTATAAATACTAAAAGGAAAAAGCCAGTCAATACTAAAAACAAAAGCTGCAACCGAATTTATTCTCATCTACTACACTAGCACAGCATTAAGGTTGAGTGTGTCCACACGCTCTTAAAAGACTCACCGGCGCACAGCGATGGAATTGTCCTACTTGTTAATTTTTGTTAAGATACTTAAGTGTGTCTGTTTCTCCTGCTCGAGGAACAAATTGATTTAGAGCCTTCTATGCCCTCGTCGAAGATCCAATCCCCCCAATCTGTTGAAGTCGCTACCGAGCCCCTGCCCGGTTCGTCGTCCTGGCAAATCAAGCTGTTGTACGACGGTGAATGCCCATTGTGTCTGCGAGAGGTCAACTTCTTAAAAAAACGAGATGCCGGTCGAGGTCTGGTGGCATTTGTGGACATTGCAGACGATAACTACACACCCATTGAGCATGGTGGCGTTGACTTTGAAGCGGCGATGGGAAGAATCCACGCTGTGTTCCCTGACGGCACGGTGATCAAAAACGTGGAGGTGTTTCGTCGGGTTTACGAAACGCTTGGGATGGGATGGATTTACGCGGCTACCAAGTTGCCCATCATCGGTTCCATTGTTAATGCCCTGTATGAAATTTGGGCTGACTGGCGTCTCACCCTGACTGGACGCTCAGATTTAGCCACGATCTGCGCCGAGCGTCAGAAGCGAATTGAGTGCAAGACGCAGGGGCGCTGTCAACTCCCTGACTAAGCTGCTGACGGTAGTTGACTTGAATGCGATCGCATACCGTATGGTGCTCCTGTGGGCACCTCGTTGAGAATGTGTTCGCTCTGGAGGAGGAGGGGTTTCAATCCCTAATAGGGATTGAAATGAGCTCATAACCCTCAGCCGTTCTTGCTCTCAAACTCCTTCATAAAAGATACCAGCGCTTCGACTCCTGCATGGGGGAAAGCGTTGTAGATCGAGGCACGCAGGCCGCCGACAGAGCGGTGACCCTTTAAGCCGTCGAGGTGGGCGGCGGTCGCTTCTTTAACGAACTGTTTTTCCAGTTCCTCTGAAGGCAGGCGGAAAGTGACGTTCATCAGCGATCGCGAGTCGGCCTCAGCGTGGCCGCGATAAAAGTCAGACGCATCAATGGCATCGTAAAGCATCTTCGCCTTCGCTTCATTTTCCTGTTGCATCGCGGAGAGCCCGCCTTTCTCCTGGAGCCACTTGCAAAAGAGACCGATAATATAAATGCCGAAAGTGTTTGGCGTGTTGTAGAGCGACTTATTTTCGACGTGGGTGCGGTAATCGAGCATCGTGTGCAAATCATCAGGAATGCGCCCAAGCAGATCGTCGCGAATGATCACAAGGGTGACGCCTGAAGGCCCCATGTTCTTCTGCGCTCCGGCATAGATCAGCCCGTACTTTTCTACAGGTATTGGGCGCGAGAGTATGTCAGATGAAGCATCGGCGATGAGCGGCACATCGCCAACTTCCGGCAACCTTTTCCACTCCGTGCCAAAGATCGTGTTGTTCGTCGTGATGTGGACGTAAGCAGCACCATTGTCGAGCTTGAGTTCATCCTGTTGCGGGATGCGCAAGAAGTTGCTCTGTTCAGTTGTTGCCGCGATGTTGACCTTGCCCACGTGCTTGGCTTCTTTGACAGCCTTCTTTGACCATGAGCCGGTGACGATATAGTCCGCGCTTCCGTCCTTGGGAAGCAGATTCATCGGAACCATCGAAAACTGCAAACTCGCGCCGCCCTGCAAAAATAAAACGTGGTAGTTGTCCGGGAGTCCTAGCAATTCGCGCAAACTGCTTTCCGCCTGTCCGATAATTTGCTCGAAAGTCTTGGAGCGATGGCTGATTTCCAGAATTGACATCCCGACTCCAGGCAATGCCACAAGATCACGCTGCGCCTGTTCCAATACAGGCAGTGGCAGCACCGCTGGACCAGCGCTGAAGTTAAAAATTCTTTCAGTCATTGTTCGTCTCTTAAACGGTTAAATAGCATTGAGCCAGCTTGGTCAGTTGGCATGACCACAACCTCGCTGATATTGACATGGGGCGGTCGGGTAACGCAAAAAAACACCACATCCGCAACATCATCTGGTGTCAGGGGCGTCAGCCCTTGGTAAACTGATTTGGCACGCTCTGTATCGCCATGAAAGCGCACCTGACTAAATTCGGTTTCCACCATCCCAGGGTCTACAGAGCTAACACGCACCGGTGTTCCCAAAAGGTCTTGTTTCAAACCTTCTGAAATTACTCTAACGGCAGCTTTCGTTGCACAATAGACATTGCCGCCCGGATAGGTCTGATGACCGGCAATCGAACCAAGATTCACGACGTGACCCCGACCCCGGCTGACCATCCCAGGCACGACTAAGCGGGTTAAGTAGAGCACCCCCTTGATGTTGGTGTCGATCATTTCTTCCCAATTCTGGAACCTGCCTTCTTGGAGTTTGTCTAAGCCCCGGCTTAGACCAGCGTTGTTAACTAGAATGTCCACAGATGACCAGGACGCCGGTAAAGTTGAGAGTGCTGACTCTACTATGGTGCGATCGCGCACATCCAGCGGCAACAAATGTATGGGACTGGCAAATTTACTCAGTTCATCTGCAAGCTGGTCTAACCGCTCCTGCCGTCGCGCCGCCAGAATCAGTTTCGCACCTGCTTGAGCAAACACCCTGGCACAGGCGGCACCAATGCCACTGCTAGCGCCAGTAATCAAAACAATTTGGTCTTGAACCGAAGCCATAAGTACTTATTATCAACTATTTTAGGGGTGGTGCAGAAGCCTCTGTTGGGTTTCCACCTACAACTTGGAGACGCTGAGTTACCATAGTCATACCATCCGCCCCTACTAAAACCCCAGAAACCCAAACGCTTTGTGGTTTTGCTGGCGCTTGACCTACCTTAAACAGTCCACCTGCTTGCAGTAATTCCAATTCCACTGGTGTGGGTTTCAAATATTTGTTAGCTTGGACTGGTTCTTCAATCGCCGCTCCCAGTAGATAATCATCACCTAGTGGCTGTTGGACAATGGCATCAAAGTTATAAGGCTGACCGGTTTTGACCTGAATAGGTAATTTTACCTCAACCGTGGGCGGCTTCGCACCGACACTCAGTTGGCTACGCTCGGATAAGATATTCTGCTGGACAATTTTTTCGCCTTCAATGCGCTGCTGCGACTGAATAATGGAATTGAAAACTATATTCCTGCTGTTTGCGGACTGGTTACCTGTGATACTAGTAACCGTTTGCGCTATGAGCGCATTCCCCTCAGATTTCCAGGATTGCAGTTGCGTCTGGTATTTCAGCTGTGGATAACGCTGCCAGAGTTGAATCAAAGCCTGTTCGATAGTTTGGCGTGTTAAGCCATCCGAATTGGTGAAATTCTGGCTGTAGAACTGCATCACTGCTTGAATAGCGTGCTTGTTTGCTGCGGCATCGATTTGCGCCAACAGGTTTTTGAGCTGATCCGGCGCAGTTTCAGCAGTCTGTGCCTGGGCACGGTTCCCAAGCGCTGTTAAACAGAGCGTCAGCAGGAAAAGGGCTAGCCAGTTGCTGGATCGTCGAGATTTGTTTTTACTGGGAAATAACCCAAAATGCTGGCTGAAAGTGAGAAGTTTACGCATAGCGTGATAGCTTGGATAGTTGAGTAGAGGAGGCAGCTAATTGATTGATCTTAGGTTAACCTGAGGGCAGAGGGGCAGAGGGGCAAGGGGGCTCCAGGAGCACTTTATAAATGCCTTCAACAGAGATCCGATTACTGATTGCTGCCAGTGGCACTGGTGGACACTTGTTTCCGGCGATCGCGCTGGCTGAACAACTGCCAGATTATCAAATCGAGTGGCTAGGGGTTCTTAATCGGCTGGAAACCAAGTTGCTACCAGCTCAGTACCCGTTACACACTATCGCCGTTGAGGGATTTCAAGAACGCTTTGGACTAGGTACCTTGCGAATCCTGGGTAGACTGCTCGGTTCCATTATCCAGGTGCGGCAGTTGCTGCAGCAGGGGAAGTTTCAGGGCGTGTTCACGACTGGGGGTTACATTGCCGCGCCCGCTGTGATTGCGGCGCGATCGCTCTCGCTACCGATTATCCTCCACGAATCCAACGCCCTCCCAGGTAAAGTAACTCGCTGGTTTAGTCCTTGGTGTAGTGCGATCGCTCTTGGTTTTGAGCCAGCTGCCCAATACCTCCCCCGTGTAAGGACGATTTATACTGGCACCCCGGTTCGCTCTCAGTTTCAGGTACTACTGAAGAATGAATTGCCCCCACTGGAGCTGCCAATTCCTCAAGACGTTCCCCTCATCGTCGTCGTCGGGGGCAGCCAAGGTGCTGTTGCCATCAACCAGATGGTGCGTCAGTGTGCCGCCGCTTGGTTTGATGCCGGTGCATGGATCGTCCATTTGACTGGAGATAACGATTCAGACGCTCTGGAGCTGAAGCATCCGCAGTATTTCCCGTTGCCCTTTTATGACAACATGGCGGGGCTGCTGCACAGAGCGAATTTGGCGATTAGTCGCGCTGGGGCTGGTAGCCTGACAGAATTGGCTGTAACTGGAACCCCATCGATTCTGATTCCGTATCCCTATGCGGCAGAAGATCACCAATCTTACAATGCCACAGTGTTTACGGCAGCTGGTGCAGCGCTGGTGTTTTGCCAACCAGAACTTACTTCCCATCTGCTGGAAAGTCAGGTTTTGAGTTTGTTGTACTCACCCGAGCAGCTGGAACAGATGGGTCAGTCTGCTAGGGCGATCGCAGTTCCAGACAGTGCTGAGCGTCTAGCAACCCTAGTGCGTGAGCTGGTGGAGTCGTAATTATGATTTGAACCACACGGCTCTGGATTTATTCTACTCGATTCCGACAGAATTTTTCTAAATCAATAAGTTGTGGAGCCAATTCTAGCTTACTGCTTTCTGCTCTATTGATTGTCAACATCTCATCTAATAAATGAGTCATATGTTTAGCAGCAGCTTCAATGCGCTGTAAGTTTCTGAATATTTTCTTTTTCGAGCATTCGTCACTGGAATTTTCCAGGATTTGGGCAGAAACTAAAATCGTGCTGAGTGGGGTGCGTAACTCGTGGGATACCAGAGAAAAGAAGATGTTGTTGATTTCGCTGATTTCTTTTTCTTTTTCTCGAGTCAGCCGAATTTCTTCAGCTCGCTTGCGCTCGGTAATGTCGCGATAATTCACAATAACACTCGTCATTCCCAGCTGATTGATAAATTTTTTACTGATAGCTTCAAGCATACGCCACGAGCCATCTTTGTGCTGGAAACGTAACTCAAGCGGTATCATACCTGGATTTTGGCTGGCATTGGTGAAAATATAAATGGCGTTGGTCACCTCATCAGGGTGAATATACTGAACAATTTTTTTTCCGACCAATTCCGCTGGTTTGTATCCTAAAACCCTTTCAACAGATGGACTGGCATAGCCCACAGTTCCGTCGGCATTAAGAACAGTGATAATGTCTAAGGCATTTTCGACCAGAGACCGGAAGTGCTTTTCACTCTCACGCAGCGATTGCTCTGAACGCTGGCGATCGGTGATTTCCTTATTTAGTACTTCGTTCACCTGATACAGTGCCGTCTCGAGCCGCTTGCCCTCGGTGATGTCACGCAACAACCAGCGCAGGGCAACCGGCTTGTTTTCCAAGTTGCGGACAACAGACACACTCAGGGCAGCGTCAATCGGCTCACGATCGCGCGGAGCAAGGCGCACTTCCCAATCCTTGACTCTGTCCACTTGGTACAACCGGGTTAGTTCAGAATGAAAGAACCAACGCTCAATCTTCGCGACGAAAACCACCAGTGGTTTGCCCACCAGGAAATGTTGCCAGACGTTAAGCAGTGTGGCGGCGGCGTGGTTCGCTTCCTGAATCACCCCTTCTGTATCGGTCACTAAATAGCCGTCTGGTGCGAATTCGAACAACTCCCGGTAGCGCTGGCGTTCTGCTTCCAGCACCTGACGAGCAGCAGCCAGTTCCTCGTTCTGCTGGCGCAGCTCTTCCTGAACCACCTGCAATTCTTCCAATGCAGTATTAAGCTCATCGAAGCATTCTGTCACCAGATGTTTTGGCGGCAAAGGCGATTCGCCGGTATGTTCGAGCAATGCTGCCACGCGCCAGCGAAAGTATTTTATCTGCTGGTCAAACTGCTCCACATGCGCCTCTTTGTAATCGAAGTGGGTAAAACGGAAGTGTCAGAGCTCACTTCACACAGTTAAAAACGAATACATGTATCTAACCACAAGCAGATTTTTCTGTCTAGACATTAAAAGTCAGACTCTAGTGATAAAAAGTCAGATTTATCGGCAAATTTTGTAGAGCTTTTGAATATCAACCGTCCACTGAGCGAACAGAGCAATGGGGAAGTAAACCCCGTGCTTAAAGGCAGGGGCTTCTAATCAGGACACGTTATATTCACTACGCAACGTGTCTCGACACCAATTTTTTTGGCAACGACAGCTGTCTTAATAACGCAGGGTAGGATAATTTGACAAGGGAAGCTGTCGCTGTTATGCTTATTCTTCCCCAGCTCTCTTCCCTACTTGGCTGCCATGACGGCGAGGGTCATCCGCCCCAGATGTTGTCGGTGCAACGGGTGCGCCAAATTTGGAAACTTGACCACCCGTTTGAGCATAAGGCAGGGGCAAGCCAGCAACGAGGGTTTCTAAGTTCGTCGCCATCAAGGTACGGGGTTGTTGACCAATGGTTTGGGCGATCGCTTCTCCTTTTGAGTTCAAAAACACAAAATGGGGAATCCCATCCACCCGGTATTTCAAAACCTCCGGCAACCACTTGGTGTTATCAACATTCAGCATGACCAAATTCACAGAGTCAGCATACTGCTGTTTGAGCTGCTCAATATCCGGTGCCATTGCCTGACAAACACTACACCAATTGGCATAAAACTCCATCAGCGTCGGCTTGCCGTTGCCCAGAGCCACTTCCAGCGGTGTAGACTCTTGAGCTAACGTAGTCAGAGAAACCGAGTTAGTCTCAGTCCGCAGTCCCAAGAATAAAGCCACGCAGAGAACGGTTGCTACTAAAACAATCACTAGATTTCTCAAGCGCGCCCCAAGGGTCGATGCAGATTTCTCCTGAGACGCCACTATTGATTCGCCTAAATTCTCAGCCATAATATATTTATTAAAAGTTTTTAAGCAATTTCATTTTAATTTTAACTGAACACGCACAAGCATTCTCTTTATCCGAGGGGCTCTGGGGTAAAAAAAACAACCACCCAGTAAGCTATAACAGAGAAAATACTATGACTTAGATGTGAAAAAACGGGTAACGCTGACCTTTCCCAGACGCGCCATCCAGATGCCAGTCACCTACAGGCTGGCGAAGGATTTTAACGTGGCAGCGAATATCATCCGCGCTGCTGTTGCCCCCAACCAAATTGGCAAACTGGTGCTGGAACTGTCGGGGGATATTGATCAGCTGGATGCAGCAATTGAGTGGATGCGATCGCAAAGTATTAGCGTCTCCCTCGCCTTAGGCGAAATCTTGATAGACGAAGACACCTGTGTCCATTGTGGTTTGTGTACGGGTGTCTGCCCCACCGAAGCCCTTACCCTCAACCCAGAGACTTTTCGGCTGACGTTTACGCGATCGCGCTGCATAGTCTGCGAACAGTGCGTCCCTACTTGTCCCGTCCAGGCAATTTCAACTAATCTGTAACCCAATTTAAACACATCGGAACCGATTACCCGTGCTTAATCTTGACTTGTTCATTCCAGCCCAAATCAGGACGGCGCTGGAACATCCTTTAGCTAAAAACTTAGAACTGCCTCTTCCCAATTCTCAACAGGCGTCTCAAGCAGAAATCAGGGCTATTCAGCAACGCGATCAGATTCCAGGTATCGTTAAACGGCTTATTCCCCTCGATAGCACTATTTATTGGGAATATTGGTGGTCTGTTCCTGGTCGCCTAATACTACCTGAGGATGCCGAATTATTGCAACGCGATCGCCCCCGCGTCGAAGCCATCCTCTCCAAACTCGTTTGGCTTTGGGGTGGACACTGCTTTGGGGACGAGACGAGCCGTCACCAAGACCGTGAACCAGTCTACGATTGGCAGCAGGTAATGGCGTTTGCCCAGCAACAAGGGTTGAAACCAGATTTGCTGGATATCGATTTCCTGCCGATGGCGATTAAGCTGGACGACTTGCATTCTAACGCTACGCTCGACCCTGCTGCTCCAAACCACGTTGCCGTTGAACCGGCTCACTGGCACATTGAGTTTTTCCAGTTGCAACCAAAAGATGGGGGGTTTGAGCTTCAAGAGCCTAAAAATGTTTGCAGTTGCCAAATCTGGACGAGCAAACCCTTCATCAAGGATCTAGTAACAAGCAAATTAATAACGAGATACGACTTGTGGGTTTCTCGCCCTCTCGATCTGACTAATCCACCCTGGCGACCATCCGTGGTTTCTGCTCAGGAGTAGTTTTTAACCCCACGAGCAATCAATAGGAAGGAGTAGCATTAATATAGGGACTTCATGCTAAGATAGCTGATTCTATCTCAGCATAAGCTGATGCGGAGATTACAAGGAAGATGAAAGTACGTACACAAACTAAACCAAAAACTCTAGGAGACTGGGCCTCCCTGGCGATTAAAAAACACTCCGATAAAGTCATCAAGCACGAAGCTGATGTGCTAGAAGACCGCAAACCAGAAGATTTGCATCAAATGCGCGTCGGCATGCGTCGCCTCCGCAGTGCCATAACAGGTTTTGCCCCAGCTCTCTTACTGCCGAAGCCAGCCCAGGAAAAGAAAATTGGCAAAATTGCTCAGCGATTAGGAACGCTGCGAGATTTAGATGTGTTGAGGGAAGCACTCGAGAACTACTACAAACCGGCTTTACCCTCAGCAGAACAAAAGTCTTTGCAAACCGCTGTGGTTCAACTGGAGAAGCAACGTCGGCAGGCTTTAGAACAGGTAAAGGAAACGCTGGAACGTGAGCGTTACCAGTCACTGAAGCAATCTTTGAAGAAGTGGCTAAAGCAGCCAAATTACCAGGAAATTGCGCAGATGCCAATTCAGGAAGTGCTGCCAGATTTACTTTTGCCTGAAGTGAGTAAACTGTTACTCCATCCAGGGTGGCTAGTGGGAACCGAAGTCAACGAAGGAGAAATTCACATCCTTAAGGAACTGGCTCCTGAGATAGTAGAGCAAAAACTGGCAGCTCAAGGGCCAATTCTCCATAGTCTGCGTAAGGAAACCAAGCGCATCCGCTACCAAATGGAGGTATTTAGCGAATTTTACGGTGAGTCCTACAATGCTTATCTAGAAGACGTGAAGGCTATCCAAGGAATTTTAGGTCAAATTCAAGACAGTTTCGTTTTAGCCGAATTTCTGAAAGATGCCTTAAAGTCAGACATCAAAACCGTTCTTCCCACCCTTGCTAGTCAATTGGCGCAAACAAGCTACGAAGCATGGCAGCAGTGGCAACCCCTACAGCAGCGGTTTCTGAATCCCGAAACCCGGCAAGGGTTTCACTTAGCCATACTTCAGCCCAACTCAGATACTTAACCGCCCCCATGCAAATCAACTCCTGTCGATGCCATAATGGCTCTAGCCCATTCCCTATCCTCAGAGGACAGAGCAGGCTTCAAGGGCTGCTCATAGTCAACGAGTAGTTCTAGCCTTGCTTGTTGATAGACGAAGTTGAGCAAGGTGTTTAACTCAATCACAGGTTCAGCGTCTTCCTTCTTCAGGGGGAGCCCAAAAGCTGGAATCGGCTGTCTCAGCGCGAATGGATAAAGGTCAGCATTGGGTCGCTTCCATGCTCGACTAATCAGAATGCTATAGTCGCTCTGTCGAGCACCTCGGATATCCATCGATGTTCCTGAACGCAGCAGATCGATCTCCACCAAGTTAGTTGCCGATACCAGGACAGCCTGACGCTTGCGAAGATACTTATTTCGCCCTTCCCCTGAACGTTTGTTCTTGGGAGAGAGTAGTTCAATCACCGAGATCACCTCTCGACTCCGAGGTGGTCGGATCTCTAAGTATCGCTCCGTCACCTGCTGTGGCATTGGGACTTGCACGGGAATGGGAATAGTCGAGGTTGTTGTCGCCGTTCGCTCTGGCTGGGTTGAAGTCCCAGTGTAAGTGGTAATATCAGCAACCCCCACTAAAGGATTGTCATCCTCTGTAGTGTAGATTCGCTCCTCAATCGAGGCTACGTATTGTGGAGTAATCTGCTCATTGAGTGCATCTGCAATCGCCACAATCAGGCGGCTATGCACTTGGTTCCAGATGCCTGGTTGCTCTAGATAGGGATTCATGCCAGGAAAGGGGTTCTGCATGATGAATATTCTAATTCAAGGGAGTCAAAAGCTTCCCCGTCTAGATAGTGAGAATTCCTGATTTTTCTAATGCCTGTGCGATCGCTGCGGCTTTGTACCTCTAATGTGCCATAAACACTCTTCAGGTGTAAAGCCAGGACAGCCGGGAAGAAAGGTAGGAAGAATTTGACGCGACTGAAAGCTAAATTCCCAGAATTTGTAACGTTCTCTTCATAATTATATGGGTCAGATGTCGAATAGACTTCAATAATTTTTGGACATATAAAGGATATATGCACTTTCAACCGAGGAAAACCCCGAGCGCACTCTTGGTTAATTCCGCCACTCCAACGATCGCAGCCTAACTATCCGGTTGCATCTGGTTACATTTCCTAAGACTGATAAAGCTTCCAGGACAAACTTCCAGTAAAAAACCTTAGCCGGAGCAATAAACGTGATGAATTCACTTGTGTGCCCACCAAAACTCCTAAAACCTGCCCCTACTATTTCGCGGTGGGCAGGACTGACGTTGGGCGGATTAGTCGCCACGCTGGTTATGACCCTGAGTGCCCTACCAGTGCAGGCGGCCAAACTCAAAAAAGGGGACATCGTGGTAGCTGATGTTGGTGCCAAGGCGATTATCCAAGTTTTTAAAAGTCTCGCTGGCCTCGACACTGACGCCAAGGGCAATATCTTAGTGGCTGATTATGCTGCCGCTACAATTTTCCGAGTTAACCCAAAAACAGGAAAACAGACTATAGCCTCCTCTGGTGGTAGTTTTGTATCTCCCACTGACCTTAGAGTTTATAGGGGTACCAAGGGTCGTCATGAAGGCAGCAGGCAATACGATAGTGAGGCGGACTATGAAAATTAGTGCACGAAAACACCCTACATAGTCGATAGAGTGATTCTACAGCATTTCTGGAGTCAATGAGACGATATTAATGGGGAGATGAAAACCTCCCCAAACAAATTTCTCAGTACCTGTACCGACTTGCAATCATGCCTCAGGAGTCAGTATAGTCTTCGTCTACAGCCCAGACGATGGCTAAACCATTTAAATGGACTTACAAAGGTCGTCCATTGGTGGCACAAACTGACGGATACTCTTTGTCCAAATAGCACCTTGTTACAGCTTCGCTCTTACTGGGCCAAGTTCTGACAAACCTTGTTGATATGCTCTGATAACCTACCTCTAAAGAAACTCTTTTGAACAATCAGATTAGTGGCGGAGAATTGAGATATCCCAGTTTTTCCAATGCGTGTGCGAGCGCTTCTGTTCGGCTTTGTACTCCCAATTTGCGATAAATACTTTCCAGATGCTTTCGGACTGTACTGATCTGGAGACCGAGCGCTTTTGCGATCGCTTTGTTTTCTTTGCCTCGGATTACCCAAAATAAAACATCAGTTTCTCGCTGGCTCAATCCCAACAGTTCTAGCGCCTTGAATAACGATAGCGCCTGCTCTTCTAGCAATAGCAGGTATCGTTCTCCAATCTGTTCAACGATTAAACGAATCACTAATTGCTTATCAGCTTGTTGGATTCGCAGTGGCAGACAAACATTTGAGAGGTTTTCAGTCAAACAAGCAATTTGATACTTGACCCACGCCCACAAATGGTCTGGAAGTTGCAGCGAGTCAGTGGGTTCTGCAAAATAAAACCGCAGCCATTGTGTAGCTTGTGGTGTGATCAATTGGACTCGCGCTTTATGATCGAGAATGACCAAACCAAGGCAATTGAGGGACAGTTGAAGCTGAGCTAAATGCTGTTGCAACTGATGATAGTGTTGAGCATTGCTGTATGCCTGAAACAAGTGTGGACGTAGAAGGTTCAAGATCAAGCGCTCGCGCTCCGTAAAGCTGCGCCGATTGCGATGTAGAGCAATTCCCACTAAAGGTACATTTGTTGGTGAGAGTCCATACCAATTTTGAGTGCGATCAGGCGGCAGAAAACAGGTCATCTGATCCTCTATGTCAAGCGGTCGCATAAATTGCTGGTAAAGCCCTTCTAGCCGATGAAATTCTTTCTCGCTCATAAAGTCTGAGATTTTGTAAGCGCTCTCTAGCGTGCGCGGCATATTGCAGACGACCGGATGCTCACCAAAATGGCGCTCTTGCACTTCGTCCATTTCGGGGGTAAAGCCAGGAGAACTTGGCAAAAAAGTATGTGAAATTTGCCCCGACTGAACGCAAGTGACGTGAAATTCTGGAATTTCGCTTTGAACCAACTGATTCAGAATCGCTCTTCCCAGCAGTGCCAAAAGTATTTAGATCGCGAAGTGCGTAGATTTCCTGAATCGCTTCAAGCAGTTTCTGCGTATCCTTAAAGTTCAGTTCCATACGTTGCGGGTACATCTCATCTCATATAGGGACTAAACTGATCTACAAACTGAAATTGCAGTTTTCCGGATTCTTTCTCAGCTAGATCTGCAAAACAATAGCAATGTAACGATCTCTTCATAATCGCATGGGTCAAATGTCGAATTGCTTCGCTCAGATTTTCGGTGCATTAATATAGGTTGTGTCGCTTTCAACAGGTTAATGGTAAGATGAGACAGCCTCAAACCGGATCTCCCTTTCGCATGTCCACTCCATCTCTATTCAAATGGCGGGGAAGCAGAGCGGTTTTTATCAATAAGAGATAGAGATTGAGAAGGATTGCCTGTCTTCAAATCGTTCTTGCGACACAACCGAAAAAAGTACTTGACTACAATTATCTTAGGAGCTTTATCCAATGAGAAAAGAGAATTTGTTTTGGAAAAAATATGTGATGCTATCAGGTCTGATTTTTGCATTTTGTGCTAGTCCAGCTTTATCAGACTGCGCTTCACCTATTAGTCCTGTTGATACATCAAGCAGTAATAATGTTGTAGGAAATGGAACACCCGATAGCTGCAATGAGGATGCTTTTAATCAGGCTATAGCGATAGGGGGAGTTATCACATTCAACTGTGGGTCTTCCCCCTACAGTTTAACTTTAACTTCAACAAAAACAATTACACAAGATACGGTTATTGATGGCGGAAACCTCGTGACTTTAGATGGAGGTAATCAAGTTAGACTTTTGAGCATCAATACTATGAATTTTGAAGCATCTAGCCCTACCTTGACTGTACAGAATATAACTCTTGCCAACGGTTATGGACCTGATAATCCCGACCCTGGTACTCCGCCCGGTGGTGGAGCCATTTACCGGAATGGGGGAACTTTAAATGTAATCAACAGTCAATTTATCAATAACTCAGGTCCAGCATCAGGACAAGATGCGGCTGGGGGTGCAATTTACTCCATTGGTACTGGAACAACAACTATTGTTGGTAGTGATTTTGAAGGCAATCAAGCGAGTAACGGTGGAGCTTTGGGTAATCTGGCAAGCAGTCTAATTTTGGTTAACAGCACAGTTAAAGGCAACCAAGCGACAGGTCATGGTGGCAACCCTGGTAATGGTGGTAATGGAGGTGGTATTTATATAGATGGAAACAATCTCACTGTTAATATATGTGAGACACACGTTGACAATAACCAAGGGAATGCCTATGGTGGTGGCTTGTTCCTTGTAGTTGATAACCTTAACGGCAATACAACAATCGATCAATCTTCCTTTGATGGAAATCAGACCGCTTTTGCGGGTGGAGTTTATTTGCAAGGTACAGCACTTTCTTTAACAAATACAAGCATTGTCCAAAATCAAGTTCAGCAGATTGATGGTATTGGTCCCTTTGCCACTAACTTCTTTAATTATCAAGTTATTTTGGGAGATTTGAGCAGTGATACTATTGACCCCTAATTTTAGCTAAAACCGCTGCTGGGAGCGTAACAAATCGACCTAATTTTGTCACATTTGTAGTATTTTGGTAATTTAGAGGTTGCTTGTTGAGAAAATAGCTTTAGAAACGCCTAATTTCTCTTTAACTATTCTCAATGATTTTCATCTCCCCTCTTCCATACTACAAAACAGCTTAATTTGTTACGCTCCCTTCGCCTAAATTCCAGTAGTTTTCACAGATGAAAAATTTTTCTCAACCAGTGCCTTAGAATACTCAGCTATGGTTTCTACAAGTTCAAAGTTCATCAGACCTCCTACATAATAGGTATTCTGCTTTCCTTGTAGTTCTTCTAGCTGTTCGTAGAAACCGTCATGCATATCTTGAGATGATACGTGCGGGAAATAAGGCCACTTATCGTATGTGTAATAGTCGCTGTTGATTCTACCTCCAAGCTTTTTTACATCAGCCTGTATTTGAGCAAGGACATCCTGTTTGGTAATTTTGTCTTCTCGGTCAGTTCTGGAGTAAAAAGAAAATAAATCGTTATCCTCAAATTGCTGTGAAATGAACCATGTATCGCCCTCTTGTTTGAGAGGAATTATGCTAACAACTCTTGCCGGTAGTTTTAAATTAGGAATTAAATAAGTAGTAAGACAAAATGGATTGATAATGATTTTTTGGAAAAGAGTTTTTTCTTTCTCAGATAAATCTAAAAATTTGCTAGTTACATCAAGAGTCAGAGGACAAGCTAAAAACAAGTAATCGAACTCTAATATTTGCTCACGAGTTACGATTTCGTTTAGAAATTGTTCCTGCTCTGTAAATTTAACTGATATTTTCTCTCCTCTTTTAATCGATTTTATAGATATATTGAGACGAACATTTATATCCCAGGATACTCTTTCCCATAACCTTTGAAATCCATCAATAAATCTTTTTGGCCATCCTATGTTAATATCGGCTGCATAAGTAATTAAAGTTAAAAAAGTTTCAAGCGTCATATATTTGAGAGCATAGATAGTTGGAATATCATCTAAGTATCCATATCCCATAGCCGTAAGGGGTATTTCAAACAGAGTCTTTAAATACACTAAATTTTTTTGTTTAAGCCAATCTAAGAAAGGTTGTGCTAGTTCTGGATGTTGGCTTATACCGTTAAATCCTGGGGTTGATACGAGCGGGTTTACCTTGAATCGTTCCCATATAAATCTGATGGCTGCCAAGCCGAAATTTAAAAATGTTGTCCCTTGCGTAACAGCAGTTAGAATGGAACTGTATTTAGGATTGTCAGTTGTCGATTCAAATGGATAAAACGCTTTTCCCCGTCCTTCAGTATAAAGTTCAGCACCCACTTCTTTCGCAATTTTTAGCACCTCCTTATAAGCGGGGGTCAGATAGTTAGCGCCTAAATCAAATGACTTTGAATCATAGCTGATAGAGCAGCATAATCCTCCTACACGACCTAACTTTTCCAACACCGTAATGTTACGGTAGCCTTGTTTTTTAAGATAGTAGGCGGAGGAAAGTCCTGCCGCTCCAGCACCTACAATGCATATCTGTGCATCTTTATTTTTTTGTGACATAATGACTCTTTTCGAGTTTAAAAATGTTAGTCTACTGTCAAGATGAACCTTAAGGTGGCCTGCTGTTTACTTACCTCAATCCCAGAGCTAGGAATTACAAAATTACTGACAAAAATTTACAGAAAATTGGTAAAACGGTTTGACCCTTTGATATTTCTGTTTTGAGGTGTTTAGCTCATCAACAAGCGCGCTCCTGAGTCATTGTGTCAGTTTTCAAAAACCTAATTGTTCACAACATTTGGCGACCAAATTTTGACGGACTCGATGTACATCGAAGAGGGTAGACCAGTGATTTCCCCATCGGCTCCACCAGTTGCTTCCATTAAAAGGAACATGGGCTGACTAGGAACCCCTACTGTCGATTGACAAAGCTGAACCCCGTCAATGTACCAAGTAATAATTCCTGGGTACCAATCGATAGCATATGTGTGCCAGTTCATCGTCGTGTCCGAAACACTGAAATCCTCTTGACCGCAGCTAACATATTGGTCCTCCCCCGGTACTGAGCCGTAATGATTGGTTAAAAAAGGATGCTGTGGATCTCCGTTCTTGGACTCAACAATATCAATCTCGTCCGAGCCCGGCGTGGGCCAGGGGCAGATTGGGGAGTGTGACATACAGTCCTCTCCGAGCAGCCACAGTCCCGACCAAAGACCTTGACCCGGCGGCATCAGGGCAACAATCTCGACCCGCCCATAAAGGAATGAGAATCTGTCTGCTGTGGTGACAAAGCCGGTTGCATAACTCTTATCATTGATGGATTTGTCTTCAACTGTTAGGTTTAAAAACCCATTGCTGACTGAAACGTCGGCGGGATCATTGTATAGCCGTAACCGTTCACGGGGGGGTACATCATGCGCATAAACGTCAAAGCCTTGCTAAGCAAAAGCTTTGGGTTTTATGCGCATCAAAATATCGTACCTAAAATGTCTAAAAGACAATTTGCAGACCAGTATAGCACTTTTGACTACTCACAATTATCCGGTATAAATCCAATCTAGACTGGTTTTCGTACTGATTACGTGTGATTTCATATTGGACGTTTTTTTGATCCCCCCCTGAACGGTTACGTATAGCCAACTCACAACCGGATCGTCTCCCTCCTCGACACGCCATTTTGAGCTATCAAGAGACGTGCCATTGAATTCATCTTCAAATACCAAATTTAGTGATGGTGAAACGCTCACGGCGCTTGAAAGCAAGGTAGCTGTTGCAGGGCGATTATTGTAGAGGCCCATCGAATAAAATGACAGGAGAGCAACATTAAATAGATTGATAAATCCTTGGTAAGGGTGCATAAAAACCTCCGCTCAACTGGGATTCCAGGGCTCTAGAGAAAAACCGAGGCTAACGGCGTATGATGCTTACGCTGTAAATGGTTTACGTATGCGTGTGAGTGACAGCTCTCCAGCTACCCTAGGGCAAATGCATCTAAATACTGGATGCCTTAGTCAACAAGGTTCCATTAATTCATGAGCACAAATACTAAATAACTGAGGTTCTTCCCCAGTGGGCGTTTCCCAAATAAAATGCGTTTGCCCTGCCTGTATTGATAAGCACTAAGCGCTATCAAGGGTCACGCTTAGAACACTACCCAGCGGTCACAGGGGAGCTTACTATTCATGGTTGGTTCGCTCTTAGTTTTGGCACACTATTAAGAAACAATTCTTGCTTTTCGCAAACACTAAACTCCTTAAGTTCTCAAGGTTAAGATGGCAATTTTCTCCTATAAAATATTTTATCCTTTATAGCTCAAAGTTTAGAATCGCGAAAAGTCATGAAAAGAGTCAGGCAAAAAGTCATTACCTTAGGTCTGAAATTCAAGATTTTCTCTGTTTAAAGTAAGAAATGTATATTTAAATTATGCAAATAATATTCTAATGCCTGAACTACTAGTTTTTTTCTGCATAAAATAAGAAATCTATATTTGAATTACGTCCCTTGTTGCCAAAGAACTATGGCGTTTGCAATCGCAGCCAGAGCAATGATTTTTGATAGTTTAATGTTATAAAAAAGATTAGTTGATAAGTCGTAAAAAGTAATAATTAAGGTTGTGAGAAAATCTTACTTTTACCGCTAAGTCTTGAAACCAACAAAGAGCGTTGCTTTTTTAAGCCTCTGTTATCAATTACTTAGAGTTAATGACAATAGACGACGAGATCATCAGGCTTTGTCATATTGGGTTAAGGACCTCAGTTGTGTGGTTAGACTCCTTAGTTATGTGTACACCTGGCGAAACTTTGGACAGGTTTCGGCTCGGGCTATTGGGTCTGGTGTTGTCTGCGGTAATCTACCTTGGTAGCAGACATAGCCCACGCCTGAAGTAGAAAGGCTCTCAATCCCATTGTTACGTTACCTTTAGAGCATTGAGAGAATTGAGTCATGTCGAATCATCAAGCAACTGGACTCTGGCAGATTTGGATTGATTGTGGCGGCACATTTACCGATGTGGTCGCACGACGCCCCGATGGAACGATCATCGTCCATAAGCTCCTATCTGAAAATCCAGACCGTTACACTGATGCCCCGATTCAGGGCATTCGAGATCTGCTCGGCATTCCGAGTCATGCACCGATACCGGCAGAGCAGATTGCGGTTGTGAAGATAGGCACAACTGTTGCCACGAATGCTTTGCTAGAGCGAAAAGGCGATCGCACCCTAATGCTAATTACCAAAGGCTTCCGGGATGCGCTGCGGATTGGCTATCAAAACCGACCGAACATCTTCGCACGTCACATCGTTCTTCCTGCCATGCTTTATGATCGCGTGATTGAAGTCGAAGAACGCTGCACGGCTGAAGGAGAGGTGTTAGTGCCATTGCAAATCAACGACGCGCTGATTCAGTCGCTGCGATCTGCCTTCAAGGATGGCATTCGAGCCTGTGCGATCGCATTTATGCACGGCTACCGCTATCCCGATCATGAACAGCAAGTCGCCGCCATCGCTCGCGACATTGGCTTTACCCAGATTTCGGTTTCTCACGAAGTCAGTCCGCTGATGAAGTTGGTGAGCCGAGGCGATACCACGGTTGTCGATGCTTACTTGTCTCCGATTTTGCGGCGCTACGTTGATCGGGTTGCCGCTGCTCTAGGAGGAGATTCCCCGCCAGAGCATTCGGATACCAAGCTCATGTTTATGCAGTCTAACGGGGGACTGGTCGATGCGCGACTGTTTCAAGGAAAAGACAGCATTCTGTCGGGTCCAGCGGGGGGAATTGTAGGAGCAGTCAAGACGAGCGCAATTGCGGGTTTTGACAAGATAATTGGCTTCGATATGGGCGGTACATCGACTGATGTGTCTCATTTCAACGGACAGTACGAACGCACGTTTGAGACCGAAGTGGCTGGCGTGCGGCTACGGGCACCGATGATGTCGATCCACACCGTTGCAGCAGGGGGCGGCTCCATTCTTGCCTTTGATGGTGCTCGCTATCGGGTCGGACCTGAATCGGCGGGTGCTTATCCGGGTCCGGCTTGCTACCGTCATGGCGGTTCGTTAACTGTTACCGATTGTAATGTAATGGTCGGCAAACTTCAAGCAGACTTTTTCCCGCTCGTGTTTGGGAGCGAAGGCAATTTGCCCTTAGACGCGGCGATTGTGCGCTATAAGTTTGCGGAACTAGCCACAGAGATCTGTCAAAAAACTGGAGAGCGACGCACTCCAGAACAAGTTGCTGAGGGATTTTTAGCGATCGCGATCAACCATATGGCAACCGCGATCAAAAAAATCTCAATTCAACGCGGCTATGATGTCACCGAATACACACTCTGCTGCTTTGGCGGTGCAGGTGGACAGCATGCCTGTTTGATTGCCGAAGCATTAGGCATGAGGCAGATCTTTATTCATCCTTATGCGGGGGTGCTGTCGGCTTACGGAATTGGACTTGCAGACGTGCGATCGCTCAAACAGAAAGCTGTAGAAGCCCGACTGACTGAACAGACCATTCCAACGTTAAAGCAAACTCTGGAAACGCTTACAGCTTTATGTCAGGCGGAAATCGCTGAGCAAGATGTGGAGCGCGATCGCATCCGGGTGCTTCAAAAAGCCCATCTTCGCTACGAAGGTACAGATTCTGCTTTGATTGTAGAGTTTGGGGATTCAGAGGCGATGCGCGATTACTTTGAGCAGGCTTACCAGCAGCGTTATGGCTTCACCATGTCTGATAAAGCATTGATGGTGGAAGCTGTTTCTGTAGAAGTGATCGGACAAACTATTGCGCCCGAAGAACCGATTCTGACATCGAGTCGAACCACGCCACTCGAACCCGTCGCTACCGTTCAAATCTATACGAAAGGCAACTGGCATCAAGCCCCGGTTTATCAGCGCGAGGAGTTGAAATCGGGTGATCGTATTTCCGGCGCGGCTCTGATTATCGGTAACCGTTCACGGGGGGGTACATCATGCGCATAAACGTCAAAGCCTTGCTAAGCAAAAGCTTTGGGTTTTATGCGCATCAAAATATCGTACCTAAAATGTCTAAAAGACAATTTGCAGACCAGTATAGCACTTTTGACTACTCACAATTATCCGGTATAAATCCAATCTAGACTGGTTTTCGTACTGATTACGTGTGATTTCATATTGGACGTTTTTTTGATCCCCCCCTGAACGGTTACGATTATCGAACCGACTGGAACGAACGTGATTGAACCTGGATGGTCTGCCGAATTAACTGCACGAAATCACTTAATTCTACAACGAGACGTTGCAGACAATTCCCCCTCAACCCTCAGCACTCCTGACTCAGCGCTCACCAAGCCTGATCCGGTTCTCCTGGAAATCTTCAATAATTTGTTGCGAGCGATCGCCGAAGAAATGGGAATTGCCTTACAAAACACGAGCTACTCGGTCAACATTAAGGAACGGTTAGATTTCTCCTGCGCTATTTTTGATCAGCAGGGGCAACTCGTCGCCAACGCACCTCACATTCCAGTTCACCTCGGTTCGATGAGTGAGAGTGTTCGCAGTCTGATTCAGGTAAAAGGGAGCACGCTTAAACCTGGTGATGTCTATGTGTCTAATAATCCCTACAACGGCGGGACTCACCTACCAGATATCACCGCTATCACGCCTGTTTTTCCATCAGTTGGGCTAAACACACCGCTGTTTTATGTTGCCTCGCGCGGACACCATGCAGACATTGGGGGAATCACTCCGGGTTCGATGCCGCCTCATAGTACCTCGATCGAGCAAGAAGGCGTGTTAATTGACAACTTTCAGCTAGTGAATCAAGGACACTTTTGCGAACCAGCATTACTGCAACTCTTGACATCCGGCACGTATCCTGTTCGCAATTCCACGCAGAACATTGCCGATTTACAGGCACAAATTGCCGCCAATGAGCGCGGCGTACAAGAACTGTTGCGGATGGTGAACCATTATGGGTTAGAAACGGTGCAAGCTTACATGCAGCATGTTCAAGACAATGCTGAAGAATCTGTACGGCAAGTCATTGATGTACTGCAAGATGGATCATTTCGCTATCAGATCGATGATGGCAGCGAGATCCAAGTCAAAATTGCAATCAATCACAGCGATCGCGCGGCACGAATTGATTTTACCGGCACCTCACCTCAACAAGCAACGAACCTCAATGCCCCCTTAGCGATTTGCAAGGCAGTGGTGCTATACGTCTTCCGCACCCTCGTCAGTGACGATATTCCACTCAATGCTGGCTGTCTCAAACCCTTAGAAATTATCGTCCCCGAAGGCTGTTTGCTCAATCCTGAATATCCTGCTGCTGTTGTGGCTGGAAATGTGGAAACGTCACAGGCGATCGCCAATGCACTCTACGGTGCCCTCGGTGTGATGGCAGCCTCTCAAGGCACAATGAACAATTTCACATTTGGCAATGAGCAACACCAGTACTATGAAACCATTTGCGGTGGTTCTGGGGCTGGAGCCGAGTTTGATGGGACTGATGCCGTTCAAACCCACATGACCAACTCACGCCTCACCGATCCCGAGGTGCTGGAGTGGCGGTTTCCAGTTTTGGTCCTCGCGTTTGCAATCCGTCCCGATAGCGGCGGTAAAGGAGATCATCACGGCGGAAACGGGGTGATTCGTCGGATTCAGTTCCGAGAAGGGATGAATGCTGCTATTTTATCAGGGCATCGGGTGATCCCGCCATTTGGGTTAGCGGGCGGTGAACCAGGCGCGATCGGGCGTAATTGGGTTGAACGCAGCAATGGTGCGATAGAACCCCTAGACAGTAAAGCCGAAGTTCAAATGTGTCCGGGAGACGTTTTCGTAATCGAAACTCCTGGTGGAGGCGGATTTGGCCAAGTCTCCTGACTTCGCCTTGCGTTAGAGTCGTCATATCTGCTAATTAACTGTAGAACGCAGTCGCGCTGGCTTGCGAGAGCAACAAACTGCTGTTTACCCCACCCTCAGTGTTGGTGCCGGGAGCACTCACTTTTCAGGACGCTAGGGCGAAGTTAGTGCATTGAGTTGTGTCGCAGCGAGCCTCAGTTCAAGCTAAATAACAAGCTAATGCAAAAATCAGTCACATTGCTCAATCCCCTACGAAAAGGATCAAACAAAATATTACTGATGCTGACGGCGTTTTTTTTCGTCTTCATGCTAATTTCTTCCCTCAACCGTTACTATAGCTTTTACTCCTCCTACGATCAAGGACTTTTTGACCAACTTTTTTGGAATAGCTTACACGGAAACTTGTTTCAAGGTTCTCTTTCCTCAGGTCAATCAAGTGCTGTTATTAATGATGGTCAAATCTCAAAAACGTCCTATTATCATTTAGGGCAACACTTTGTACTAGACTTTTTACGTAACCGTTCAGGGGGGGGCAAAAAAACGTCCGCTATGAAATCCCACGTAATCAGCACGAAAACCAGTCTAGATTTGATTTCCCCCAGATAATTGTGAGTAGTTAAAAGTGCTATACTGGTCTGCAAATTGTCTAATAGACATTTTAGGGACGATATTTTTATGCGCATAAACGCCAAATCTTTTGCTTAGCAAGGCTTTGAAGTCTATGCGCATGATGTACCCCCCCCCGTGAACGGTTACCTTTTTACTCTGGCTACCTGTATATGCTCTATTTCCTTACAGTGCTACCTTGGTCGTTTTACAAGTTACGTTAATCTCTTTAGCAGGAATTGTTCTTTATGCTCTAGCTCGCCATTATCTTTCCCCCCATATCGCTGTTTTAATCACTGCTAGCTTTTATGGCTCTATGGCAGTGATGGGACCAACATTTGGTAATTTTTATGAACATTGCCAAATCCCTTTATTCGTCTTTAGTTTACTACTAGCTTTAGAAAAACGTAAGTGGCAACTCTTTTGGCTCTTTGTAGCTTTGACGTTGGGAGTTCGAGAAGACACAGGGTTGATTACTTTTAGCATTGGTATTTATTTGATTGTAAACCACCGCTTACGCATAGGGTTGGCTTTATGCTTGTTAAGCTTTAGCTACATTACTATAGTAACAAATGCAATCATGCCACTTTTTTCTAATGATAATTCCCATCTGTATTTGAAGAGTTTTTTCAGTCAATATGTTCAAGGAAACAATCCTAGTACTCTTCAGCTTCTTTGGGGCATTATCAGCCATCCTAAAGAACTTGCAGTGAGTTTATTTACTCCCTTTTCCCAACGTATAGAGTATTTTTTACTTCAATGGCTACCTTTAGCATTTATCCCTGCTATCTCCCCTTCCTCTTGGATACTTACAAGCTTTCCATTGCTAGAATTGTTACTGCAAAAAAGCGTTAAAGCTCTTGCTATCAATATTCGTTATGCCTTAAGTGTAGTCCCAGGATTGTTTTACGGCAGCATCTTGTGGTGGTCACAACATCAGCAAAGATTTAAGCTTTCGGTGCGTCGCTTTTGGATTGGATGTATTACTCTGTCAATTCTCTTGGCAGTTCTCACTAGTGGTCAGGGTAATTTTTACTTTTTGATTCCTGATTTTGGTCGCACTGCACTCTATGTTTCTCTTGATCGTCAGTGGGAACATGCAAAATCTATTCAGGCGTTAGTGAAGTTTATTCCACCACAGGCTAGCGTTTCAGCAACTGCTTTCTTGATTCCTCACCTTTCGAGTAGACGAGAAATTATAGAACTCGCAAACGAGCAGTTGCCATCTCTAATGCTGCAAAATGATCAAGGAAAAGCAATGGAGGTTGAGTATATTTTAGCTGATTTATGGCACCTACAACGGTATCAAGTGGTAATGCAGCGGGAGCGAAAAAAACTTCAGGTTCTTGTCCCTTTGATTGAAAAACTTATAGCTCAAGGTAAGTATGGAATTCTTGGCATACAAGATGGGGTCGTTCTTTTGCATAAAGGAGCTGTTTCTAAACCCCAAGCTATGACAAATTGGTTGAGGCTATGTTCAGAACTGATGTCCAATATCCGATAACCAATGACCGACGACATTAAAACTGAGGCGAAAGCAATTTTAGACTTAGAGCAACTATCGCCTGCCGATGCTCAGGTGATTTTAGAACGGTTGCCAGAGCGGATTAGAGCGGCACTGATTGCCCGTGCCGCCGAAATAGAGTACCCGCTCGAGGCAGTCGTCGAGATGGCGATCGCGAATTTTTTGGATGACGAGGCACTCGGTTTTGCAGACTGCAAACCGGGGCGCGGTCAATAGCGTGCGTTAGCGGTTCATGGAACACACAACCCTTTCACCTTGCTTGATATACCTTTGGCGTCATTGTCGTGCGCCTACAAAAACAGTCTCGTTAAGTAATATTAATTATACAACTGGAGTCGAGTAATGCCATGACCCAAGGCAAACAGCGGTTCTTAAGTTTTGACGAGTACCTGTCCTACGACGACGGCACAGAGAACCTGTATGAGCTATTCAACGCAGAACTGATCCTCGTGCCACCAGAATCCGGGTTTAATGTTGAAATCGCCACATTTCTGCTGGTGCAATTTGCCTTCATCTCGGGGCATCAGCGAGTCAGAGGACACGGCTTAGAACTTGAAGTTAGAGGAGAACCCAAAAACCGCTACCCCGACCTGACAATCATTCGAGTCGAGCATATTTCGCTGCTGAAGCGGCGCAATACGATTCGGCTGATGATGCCGCCCCCGGTGCTGGTGGTGGAAGTCGTCAGTCCGGGAGAGATCCAGCGAAACCGAGATTACATTGCCAAACGCACTCAATATCAAGACCGTGCCATTCCCGAATACTGGCTCGTCGATCCCGACTCTGAAACCGTCCTCATCCTGGAACTGATGAATAACAGCTATAGTGAAATCGGTACTTTTCAAGGCCGCGATCGCTTACGGTCTACTCAACTCGGTGAACTGAATTTCACGCCTGCCGAAATCTTTGCAGCCGGTCAATAAAAAGACTGACTGCAAACCGGGGCGCGGTTAATAGCGCGCGTTAGCGCGCAGTGTCAGTTTTTACTTAAAAGTTGCTCAATCTGATCAGCTTTCTGGGTGTTGCCTTGTGCTTTATATAAATCCCTAGCTGTTTTCAGGGCAGCGATCGCCTCCTCAAGTAAATCTAGCTTGCTCAGAACATTCCCCAACCGTAAGTGAGCATCTACATTTTTGGGAGAGAGGCGAATCACTTCCCGGAACTGGGCGATCGCCTCCTCTGGTAAGTCTAGCTGCATCAGAACATCCCCCAACAGCAAGTGAACTATGTCATTACTGGGGTGTCGGGAAATCACTTGGCGAAAAGCTGCTTCTGCACCTTTATAGTCTTTTTGCTGATAAAGAGTAACCCCTTGTCGGTAGCTGTTTGAGGTGGCGATGCCCTCTCGAAGGAAAAAACCGAGGATTGTCAGACCGAGACCGACTACGGCGGCAGCAAGAAGATAAGTCTGTTGAGGTGTTAGCATGGCAGGAGCGACCAGTTTGAACAGTGGAACGTTACTTGTCTTAAGCCAGAAGACAGGCGGCTGGGAAAATCAGATATTCCAAGAAAAAGAGTTTCCAGATCAATTGATAGAAATGCGCGGTCGCACTTTTATCCTGAAAATCTACCTGGAGACTCCAATACCACATCAAACCCAGTGCCACCAGATGAGTGATGACGAGGAATACTGAGTTAACTTCGCTCAGCCATCCGCCCGCAAGTGCCATGCCCAAATAGCACACTGTTAACACCCAACGAGCGAGATTAAACACCGCTTGCTGACCGAGCTCAATCGTGAGAGTAGTGATATGGTATTGGCGATCGCCCTCCAGATCGGGAATATCTTTAAGAATAGCGATCGCCAACGAAAACACGACAACAAATAGCGTCAGTGCCCATACTGAAAGCGGAATTGACTGATTTGTTTGCAACACCCAATTGAAGTGCATCTCCAGCCCTAAATTGACAATTGCTCCCCGCACCGAGAATATGCAGAGCGCCGCCCAAAAAGGAAACCGCTTCAACCGGATAGGTGGTAAAGAATACGCAGTTCCAATCGCCAAACTAATCCCCACCATACCAAACAAAAACGGCCCCAGCAGCCAAGCCAACAGCAGCGCCAAAATACCAGTAATTGCCACAATTAGCTGAGCTTCTCGTGAAGAAAACTCCCCAGCAGCCAGCGGCAAATGAGGCTTATTAATCCGGTCAATCGCCACATCTTCGAGCTGATTCAGCCCCACAATATAGACATTGCCGCATAAACAAGCAATCCAGGCTCCAAACACCTGACCAAGCTGAGTGATGGAACCAGTGTCGGACATTGCCAGCGCAATCAAATACAACCCCAACACACTCAAGCTTGTGCCAATAACCGTGTGAGGTCGGGAAAACTTCCAAAAAGCATAGAGCCAGCCAGCTGACTGCTCAACCCAGCTAGGTTGAGCACCTGACTCATAAACTCCTCTTTCCTCTGCGCTCTGTGCGACGCTCTTGTTCGTTTCTCTATTTACTTGCATAAAGCAACCCAAACCTAATCAACCCACGCTGATAGCCCCGACGCATTAACCCCAGCGACAGCGCCGCCTGAATCGTGCTCCACCCAGAACCAATCAAGCCCAAAATCGCACTGGGAGTGAATGCCGAATCAATCACAACATCCCAAAACGGTGCAACAGCTGTTGACCAATCGGCAGTGCGGATATTTTGGAACGAAAGATTGCGAGCGATCGCTTCATACTCCGGTAACGAAATCACATAAGGCAAACAGTACACCCGGTAGATATCCGCCAGGTGCTTCTGCTCATCCGCCGTCAGGGGACCAGCTGCCCCAGCGGTGGCTCGATGACACCACGTCACCATAATCAACGTCCCTCCTGGCTTCAGCACCCGGTAGCACTCCTGCAAGAACTTCACCTTATCTGGCATATGTTCGCCACTTTCTAAAGACCACACCAAGTCAAAACAGGCGTCAGCAAAGGGCATATTCAGCGCGTCCGCCACCTGGAACTGAGTTTTTGGACTCAGTCCAGCATCTAATGCGCGTTCTTTGGCTCTGGCGGCTTGGACTGGGCTAAGAGTAATGCCAGTTGCCATAGCGTTGAACTTCTGCGCCAGGTAGAGAGAACTGCCCCCAATCCCACAGCCCACATCGAGGATATTCTGGGCTTGCTGCACCCCTGCCCACTGCAAGAGTTCTTCAATCAAGTCAATTTGCGCTGTTCGCCGGTCTTTTTTCTGATTTCCAGCACAGCCATAATAGCCGTGGTGCATATGTTCGCCCCACACCTGTTCCCACAGACCAGATGAGGCGTCGTAAAACTGCTGAATTTGCTCGTAAAGTGTCGCCGTCATGAAATTTTAGCGTTAAGGCAGACCGGAATTAGCGTACCAGATTTAATTTTCACTATTTAATTTTTTCTAGCTTCTGGCAAAATCAGCATCGCATCGCCGAAAGAATAGAAGCGGTAGGAACAAGCGCTCGCTTCGTGGTACAATTGGAGCAATCGCTCTCGACCAATCAAAGCACTAACCAGCATCAGCAAACTCGAACGGGGCAGATGAAAATTTGTAATCAGTCCTTCCACCACACGCCATTGATAGCCTGGATAAATAAATAACTCGGTCTTGCCGCCAAATGGTTGCAGTTGTCCAGATTGTGCTGCCCCCTCCAAAGCTCTAACTACAGTCGTTCCCACCGCAATAATCCTGCCTTGCTTGGACTTAGTTTCGCGGATCTGCTCCACCGTTTCTGCGGGAACTTCGATCCACTCCCCATGCATCTTATGAGTCGTAACGTCCTCCACATCCACTGGTCGAAACGTTCCCAGCCCAACGTGCAGCGTCACAAAAGCCGAACCTATCCCCCGCATCTGCAACCGGCTCAGTAACTCTGGCGTAAAGTGCAGCCCAGCTGTTGGAGCTGCGATCGCTCCAGAGCGCTGGGCATAAACCGTTTGATACTGTTCCATCTGAGCCTGAGACGCCCTAATGTAGGGGGGAATTGGAACCTGACCAAATTCCTCCAACAGTTGAACCAAAGACCCACCTAAGATCGGCACCTCAAATTGCAATAGACGCCCCCCAGTCGCCTCATCCGTTTCCAGAACCGTAGCACTCAGACTCGCTCTTTCCTCTTTGTGTCTGTGTGATTCAAAAACAATCCTCGTCCCTGGCTTCAAGCGTCTCCCAGGTTTCACCAAAGCCAACCAGATGTTATGCTGCCCCTCCTCCAACAGCAACACCTCCACCCGTCCACCACTAGGTTTATGACCATATAGACGAGCTGGTATCACCCGCGTATTATTCAGTACCAACAGATCTCCAGGTCTGAGCAGCTCCGGTAAATCGCGAAAGACGCGGTGAGTGTGAGCAGTAGGAGAATCTACCACCAGCAACCGAGCGCTGTCTCGAGGGAACGCCGGATTTTGAGCAATCCGCTCTTGCTGGAGTTCGTAGTCATACCCAGCTAACGAGCGGTCTAATTCCCCGTCAGCAGAAGAATCTGGATCAAAATTAAGTGATGTTACTGTGTCAATCGAGGATGAAAGCCTTTATATTGGTCTGTAAGCAGTCAGGAGCCAGTCCGACATTGCTAAATTCTGACTCCTTTTTGAGTAAATAGCAAATTGGGTAAAACTCAAGAGTGCTAATTTGGGTGTTTTCCCCCTAGTAACTGTGAGCCACGCTGAGTAAAGATATAGAGGTCGGATTGGCTTGTCGCCCAAGCACGGGACTATGGAATATTTGTATTATCTTGCGAATGCCAGCCTCACGCTGAGAATCGTTGAGTGCCTGCATGGCAAACCTCAAATGCCTGTTGGCTTCATAACCGTGATTCATCAAATTGATGGCTGGGTGGTCAAAGTTAAAATGAACTCTCCCCTCGATGCCCAGCAGGATGGAGACTTCAGGGCTTTTTTGAATGAATTGGGAATTCCTTACGAACCGCCAATGCGCGTAAATATGGCGCTTTGGAGTTTGGAAGCCGGACAGTCTCCCATAGAAGTGATGCGTCGCTACCAAGTCGCAGTAGTTTCTCATGGGAGTCCGGAGCGAGAGGAAATTGAAGCGTTTCGGCAACAGTTCGTCAGAGGACTGGGATACTGTCCAGAAACCCTGGCTTAGCCACCTCCATCAAAAGCTGACGGGATGTAGTCTTGCAGAATTAGCTGGTATCCGGCTATATATACGGCTTCCCCCAGCTGGAATGCCTTGGCTAATGAACCGGCTGAGGCATTATTTATATTCGAATCCTGAGCTGATTCGTGGCGCTGGCTCGGGGATAGCCTTTGAGAGCAAACAAGAGCAACATCAAACCGGCAGGTGTGATCTGCCATCTTAGGGTAGGTCGCCAAAAAGCAGCGAGCAGTTTGCCAGATTTTCGCTTGCTTTTGCGGCGTAATCGACAGCAGCCCTCCGGCATCCCAATTGCCGCGACTGCGAGTCTTGACTTCGACAAGCACTAAGAAAGGTGAGGAGTTTCCTCCAGCTTCTCGCCTATTGCCTATTGCTTGTTGAGCTGGCTTCGTAGCAATTATGTCGATTTCTCCCCAACGGCAACGCCAGCGGCGATGCAGGATTACCCAGCCTTGAGAGTGCAACCATTGAGTGACCAGGTCTTCTCCTAGAACACCAATATCGGGATAATTAGATTGAGAACGGTTAGCCATCGGCTCGAAGCAGTATGAAATTTCAGATAAAAAATCGAATTACGACAATCTTACTGAGTTTATTGGTCTGGGTAGTTGTGATTACATCTGTGGGAGCGATCGCACTCTTGAGCGGCATCAACGCTCCCCCAGCCTTAGCGCTTGACTACAACAAAGAAAGCTTGATCGACACTAATTTTTCAGGTCGCGACTTGACAGATTCCAGCTTTACCCATGCCAATCTCCGCAACAGCAACCTGAGCCACACCGATTTGCGGGGTGTGAGTTTCTTCGCCGCCAATCTGGAGTCGGCGAATTTGGAGGGAGCCAACCTTACCAATGCTACTCTGGATTCTGCTCGCTTTACCAGAACCAATTTGTCCAATGCCGTTTTGGAGGGTGCATTTGCAGCTAACGCCAGGTTTGATGGTGCCATCATTGATGGGGCTGATTTTACCGATGTGCTATTGCGTCGGGATGAGCAAGACAAACTGTGTAAGATTGCCAAAGGCACCAATCCAACTACAGGGCGCAAAACCCGAGACACCTTATTCTGTCCTGAGAGTAAATAAGTCAGAAACCGAGAATTGACACTGCCGCTGTAACTTCATACTGCGTAGTTTCGCCTGATTATATTCCTGGTAGTAGTACTCAGAGCGTTCAGGCTCGGTGGAGCTGTCTGTCTTTTCCCACAGCTCCAGAAAGTGTCGATAGCGTTTTTCACACAGCACCTGCTCCATCCGGGCAATAGCAGCTTGGATGACTTGGGGAACGCGACGCATCTGCTCCTGCTGGCTTTTCTCATCTGGGTAAAACAGGTAGGAAACATGAGCCATCTCACTCTCAAATTCCAGACACTGATTTTGCAGGTGTGAGATTAAATTCAGCTCGCTCTGGGTTATAGAGACGCTATTTATCGCCTTTTGAGTGCTATCTGCGGACGAAGCCTTTAAAATCTCTCGCCACAAAAACCGATGGTGAGACAGGCTGAATTGCAAATCTCGCTCCTCTAGAGCCTCAACGATAGCCCCTCGATGTTCAGGGGAGTGCAGATAAATCCGCAGTAGTGAAGCCTCTGCCTGTTCTAAAAGACTGCGATCAGGAGAAGAGGACAGGGGGAAATACCTTCCCCCAGTCCCCTTGTCCCCTTGTCCCCTTGTCCCCTTGTCCCCTTGTCCCCTTGTCCCCTTGTCCCCTTGTCCCCTTGTCCCCTTGTCCCCTTGTCCCCTTCTAGGGGCAATTTGAGCCAAAAGATTTTCTACATACTGCGATACGAGTCGATCTTCCCCCCGGCTAAGTAATTCTGCACAGTGGCGGATATAATAATTACGAGTATCAGGGTTATCAATTAGCTTCAGTAATTTTACCAATTGCTGAGAAACTTGCTGAAACTGATTAGCTTGTTTCAGGTCTCGATCCGCCACAATTTGCTGAATCTGCCAATCCAGCCACAGAGGAGCGTTTGCCAGCAGTTCTCGATATTGCAAGTCGGCGTCGCCCTTAGCCTTGAGATATTCATCAGCGTCTTTGCCCTCGGGTAAGTTGAGAATCCGTAGCTGGATTTCGCCCCGATAGGCAAGGTTGGCAATTTCCCCGATCGCGCGAACAGAAGCCTGGATTCCAGCTGCATCGGCATCAAAGTTGAGTACCAGTTGTTTGGATTCGGTATAGCGCAATAGCTGTCGTACTTGGTCTAAGCTGAGGGCGGTGCCAAGGGAGGCGACTACGTTAATAATACCGGCGGCATGGAGGGCGATCGCATCAAAATATCCCTCCACCACCACAGCTTGATCCAGTTGGGAAATGGCAGCACGGGCTTTTTCGAGGGCAAATAGGGTTTTGCCTTTACTAAATAGCTCCGTTTCAGGCGAATTCAGATACTTAGGTTGCTCGTCGCCCAGAGTTCTGCCGCCAAAGCCAATTACCCGCCCCTGGATATCGTGGATGGGAATCATCAAGCGATCGCGGAATCGATCGTAATAACCATCCCCGGATTTTCGCGGCAGAATCAACCCCGCCTGTTCCACCAGCTGCACTGGCTGGCGTTTGTCTTCCACTAAGTAGCGGTAGAGGGTTTCCCACCCAACCGGAGCATAGCCCAGCCCAAACTGCTGAATTGTTTCAGAGCGCAAGCTTCGAACGGATTGCAAATACTCCCTCGCCACCTGCCCCAGCGATTGCCCCAGGGCGTGCTGATAAAACTGCGCCGCGATCGCCATAATTTCATACAGTTGCTCACGCAGGGAGATGTGGCGTTGCAATTCTTGCCGCTGTTCTGGCGACTGAGTTTGCACCGGCACCTGATAGCGTTCACACAGCTCCAGCACCACCTCACTGAAAGGGCGCTTTTCCACCTCCATCATGAACTTAATCGCATTTCCTCCAGCACCGCAGCCAAAGCAGTAGTACATTTGCTTGGTTGGGCTGACACTGAAACTGGGGGTTTTTTCATCGTGGAAGGGACACAAGCCTACAAATTCTTTCCCACGCTTGCGTAAGACAACGTGTTCCGAGATCACATCCACGATGTCTGCTCGTTGATTGACTTGCTCAATCGTGTCTGGGTGGAGGCGAGGAATTTGCAACATTCGCGCACGTCCGATGTATTCGCTCAGGCAGTAAAAATCGCTCTAACTTTATTTAATCAAGTAGGTGCGCCAGCTTGGGGCACTATCTTTGGTGGTGGACTGGGAAAGAGCCAGACGCCAGGTTTTACCTTCTTTCTGGCGTTGCAAGTAGATATCAAAGGGGTTTTGCTGTTGAGTCACCCGTCTAGATGGTAGCTTAATTGTGAGCTCGTAGGTGCCTCTGACTTGGTAGGCTGGTAAATCTTGAATGACTTGGGGTTTCTGTTCAGTTATCACCAGCTGATTAACTTCAAAGCTGGGAAGCTGGGGGCGTCCAGACTGGTGTAGTTGCTGGCTGAGCTGGAGCGCGATCACTTCGTTAACTTTTATTAACCCACGTTGCACCACCTGGCTACTGGGTTCGAGTCCACCAGTGCCACAAGCTGTGAGTAACCCCAGCAAAATCGCTGTCAAAATTAGCCGCATCTTGCTTACACTACGTCGTTGCCATCGTCACTCTGGAAAGGGTTTTCGCCAATTCCTAGCTGCTTACGACTGTGTTTCAACTGTTTCCACAGAGCCTTAATTTGTTCATAAGCAGCTTCTGGAGAGAGCTTCCCAGCTGTTTCTAGGTTGCATGTGTAGCTGACACGCTGGGCAAATTCCTGCAAATTCGCATCGAAGACCAAGTTTTCTGGCTTGAATTCGCCGTAGTAGCGACTGCGAGGATACAGAAATTCCGACTTATCTGCCATCGCTCTCTCCTTAATCGTGTATTTAATTGGGTATTATGATTGAGGTTTGAAAAAATGACCGAAAAGACTACTGAAGTTCTCTCTCAATTGCCAAACCAGCCGCTGTTGCCATTATACCTTATTATATTGTATTGGGCTCAATATCGCGCTCCATGTTGCCTTTAACCTTTCTCACTTGCTGGGTATAAGTCTAACAACCATCGCTTTGTCGGTTACATTCAGACTAATCGTGTTGTTGTTGATAGTGGCGGCGGTAGAAGACATGCTGCCAGAGTCATTCAGAGAGTAGACGCGGGCGCTGCTAATAGGTGTGTTTAACGTCACTGTCGTCGGCATCGCTGGCGGTTTTATTTCCCGCGTTGGAGTGCTGCTGATGTCAGCATCAGAGATTTCATGCCATAGCACCAAGTAAAACGTGCCGTCCCGCTTTTGCAGCAACAGATTATGCACATACTGGGTCAGATTATATCCCGGCGGCGGTGTGACGGTGAGCGTGTAGTCCAACGAGCCCAACGTAAAACTAGAACCAGGATCTTTGAGTAACCTGATTAGGTTCTTCAACGCATTGTAGGCTGGCTTTGGGGTGAGGTCATTGTGCAGCAGACCGTAGTTTGCTTCAGGGTTGCCTTTGTCGTTATACTCATCGACGAACTCATACGAGAAGGTACGGGCGATGTTGAGGCGGAAGTACTCTAGGAAAATTCTGGGCATGTATTTGCCCTGAATCCGCTCGGAGATTGCTGTTCTGGACATGAGAGCGGTGTTGTAGCCGGTTTCTGTCGCCACCATCGGCTTGGAGCCAAACGGCGGGGCGTACACGTCGAAGGCATAGCGATATTCATCGATATTGACCGCAGGGAAGTCGCCGTACCAATAGTACTTGGAGATCGTGTCGTAGTTGAAGGGGTAGCTGAACGGGTTGCCGCCGCTGGGATAGGGGTGGAAGTTGCCTTGATCCACAAAGTTTTGAAGGTCGCCTAGGGGGGATTTGTTACCGTAATCGTAGGTCAATCCCAGCGAGGGGCCGATCACATTAACATTAGCTGTAGCCGGATCATTCTTCAGAGCACTCCAAGTATCCTGGGTGACGCTGTCTGCGTAATTGACCCAGTATAATGGTGAGTTCGGGTCGTTGCTGACTGGGGCGGTGTCGTCTGGATGCCAATAGTAATTGTTGTAGTTGATGTCAATCTCGTTGAGAATTTCCACGGAGTCAATCACATTGGTTCCGACAAGCTTTACAAAGTCGACGACATTGTAACCAGGGTTATTGCTTGCGGGGGGGTTCACCCAGTACGATGAGTTGGGCCTCACCCCTGAGACCGGACTCTCTATGTAGTTAGTCTTGATGCCAACGTTCGCCAGATCTTGCATCTTCGCAATCATGTCGTCATTGCTGCTGCCGTCGCGGATGTGGTGGATGCCCAGATCTACCAATTTTTGCTTGACTGTGTTATATTTTGAGTAGTACGGAGTGTCAGTATATTGTAAATGCGTGTTCACTCCAATCAAGTCAACAAAGGCGTCAGCGCTTTTCGCTGACACTGCTTGGGCATGGGCGGCGGGTGTCAGTCCGTTCAGGATCGGTGCTACCGCAGTGCCTAGTAAAGTAGCTGCTGAGAGTGCCAACCGCATGAGTGGTAGTGGCAGGTGCTTTCGTGAGTGCATCTGGTTTGCCTAAAGTGTGAGTGAATTACTTGGGTAGTGAGCGAACAGCAGAACGTTGCTCCGCCGCACAAAAGTTTGAGCGCGGGATCTGGATACCTATTCCATGCATGTATTACCCTCCAAGCCGCACGGCAGGAGAGTGGATGCTTGAAAAGCCGGTGAGGAAATCCCGAAAATTTAGCTGTTTAAAGCCGCTTGGTTTCCCCTAATGTTTTTATCAGTTTCTAGGGGTTGGGTCATGCCAATTTGCCAGACTCGATGGGGCTCCAGGGGCAGGGGTTCAAGTTCCCCTGTCTGTTCCTGATTTGTCTGTCAAGGGCTTGACGACTCGTGCGATCGCTTGCTGCACAAAAGCCTTCACAAATTCATCCCGGCGATTGAGCTGAAACTGTCGCTGCACCACCTCAGTCATACCGCCATCACCCCAATCTTGGTTATGGCGAAAGTATTCAATAAAACTCTTCCCAGCAATGCGTGTCAGATAAGCTGCTGTTACCCCTTGAATCGCCCTATTAATTACAAATGTGGCAAGATTTAGATCGAGCGCTGTGGAGAGCAATTCAATCGCGCCTTTGACAATACCCAAACTCGCCAGGGTTTTTGCTAAAGACAGCGCTAGTTCACGACCCCGCTCCAGATTCAGTTCACAGCCGTAGATTCTGCCAATTTCAACCACCATCTGAGCATTCACAGCAGCTGTTGCCAGTAAATCTACCACCGGCAACGGCGTCACCGAAACCACACCAGCACTAATCCACTGAAACCGCTCCACCACCTTCTCAGCTTGACGGCGACGCTGAGCGTCGATGAGGTGACGGGCTTGTTCTCCCAAACGCTGGGATTGCAGCAAGATGTTGTCGGCTACTAAGTCTTCGCCCTCGGCTCGGAGGACAGTTGCCATGCGCCGGAGTAATGGTATGATATCTGGTTCAGGCTGGAAGTTTTCGCCGGTTTCTAGCACTACCGACTGGGGATGGGCTGCGATCGCCACTATATCTGTCGCCGCAATAAACCCCCGGACGCGCTCTCGCAGCCGCGCCAGAATCACTTCCTTGTCGGCTTCCGTATAGAGGTCAGTTTTGTTCAGGACGATGAGCGATCGCTTGCCAATTTCCGCCAAAGTTCGCAGTGGCTCGTATTCCGACCGGCGCAAATCATTATCCACAACAAACAACAGCAAATCTGCTTCCGTAGCCAGCTGCCGTGCCAGTTGTTCTCGTTGCGTTCCAGCTACACCTGCCTCTAAAATCCCCGGCGTATCTGTAATCACAATCTCTCGTTCTAATCCCTTCAGCTTGAGGCTATAGGTTTCCCCCACCTCAGTCGAGCCCATTGGTGCATCCACTCGACCCACCATGCGACCAATCATCGCATTTACCATGGAGGTTTTGCCAGCTGAACCGGTGCCAAAGACCACTACCTGCAACTCGCCGCGAGATAAGTTCGCTTCAATCTCCCGCGAACGACTAAGTAAAGCCTGCCGTGCCACCTCATCCTGAATCTGCCCTACCTGTTGCCGCACAGCTCGCAGCGTTTCTGAAGCCGCCTCGGTTTTAACAACTGGGATTTGGGGCTGTAGTCGCTGCCGCCGAGAAGATCGCTTCTCGGCACCCTGAATCATCAGCACATAATAGACAACCGCCCCGATCAAAACCATCAGCAACACAATCAGCAAAAACACCAGCAGGTTGCCCAGCAGGGGAGAAGAATAGGAAAACTGCCAGTAGAGCCGCGACAGATTTTCAATCAGTAACAGCATTAGCCCCAGAATTATGACGAGGCCAACAATCAGAGTGATGAGGCGCGATAGGGGCATGGATAACTAGGGCAACTTGGGGCTGGAGATACTTTTGATTCTAGTGCGGTAGTATCTTTCTATAGAGTAATAGTAAGCAGTAACTGGGATGTGAGACATTTGTACTTACTGAGAACTAAGTGAAAAGCTTATGGGACTTTTTGACCAGATTATCAATGCGATCGAAAACTCTAATCAGGAAGCCAGCTCAGGTCAATTGGCTACTATTCTCAGCACCATGGAGCAGATGGGTGATAGCTATCACGATGGTGAGGTCGATATTGCTGACGCCATCCAGATGGCTGGTCGCTATCTCAGCCGGTGAGAGTCGTCTTCTTCGGTACCCCCCAGTTCGCGGTGCCCAGCTTAGAACGCTTGCTGAGTCATCCAGCATTTGAAGTGTTGGCAGTTGTCACGCAGCCAGATAAACGTCGAGGTCGCGGCAATCAGCTGATTCCAACCCCGGTGAAAACTGTTGCCTTGGCTCACAACCTCCCCGTCTGGCAACCCCAGCGGGTGAAAAAAGATCCTGAAACGCTCACCCAGTTGAAACAGACGCGGGCAGATGTGTTTGTCGTCGTCGCCTATGGGCAAATTTTGTCTCAAGAGATTTTGGATATACCCCAGGTAGGGTGCATCAATGTTCATGGCTCGATTCTGCCCAAATACCGGGGCGCGGCTCCAATCCAGTGGTGTCTCTATCACGGCGAGAGCGAAACCGGCATCACGACGATGCTGATGGATGCTGGAATGGATACCGGAGCCATGCTAATCAAAGCTTTTACACCGATTCAGCTACTGGACAATGCTGAAGATTTGGCCGAGAGGTTAGCCGGTGTGGGGGCAGATTTATTGGTGGAAACCCTCTTAAAGGTGGAACACCAGGAAATTCAACCGATTCCCCAAGACGCTGCTGTTGCGACATATGCGCCACTGATTCAAAAGCAGGATTATTCACTCGACTGGTCTAGAAGTGCGATCGCATTACACAACCAAGTCAGAGGCTTTGTTCCCGACTGTGTGACAACATTTCGAGGCCAGCTGCTGAAAATTACCGCTACTGCCCCCCTAGGGCCTGCTTATTGGCCTAAGCTGCCACCGGAATTGAGAAAACTAGAGCCGGATTGGCCAACGTTATCAGCACAATCCAGTTTTCTCGGTGAAGTTGTAAGCATCGCCAAGGGAATCGGGCCAATTATTCAAACTGGCGAGGGAGTGTTGTTGTTGCGGGAAGTCCAGCTGGCTGGTAAACGCCCTCAGTCAGGGTGGGACTTTGCCAATGGTTCCCGCTTGGTAGTAGGAGAAGTTTTGTCAGCACAGCGAATTAGTTCCGATTGAGCATTGAAGCGGTAGTGGTGAGGGAGTTAGCTATTGCTCTGCAATTGCCGCTCTCTTTCGGCTTTCTCCGCGATCGCTTGCCTAATCCATTCGCTTCTGTTGGGCAAAGATTTCACAAATGCCTCCAGCGTTGGTGACACCTTGACCGTAATCGTCTTCGTCACCGACTCGGAACCTTTTGCCCTGAAATATGTTTCTGGATTGCCCCCTTTCCTTGCCATTTGTTTATTTTCCAGGTACACTAGGATAGAATCATCTCAAGCCAGAGGCACAAAGAGCGACCAACTCATCCCCTCTGGCTCGTCCCCTAATCGACGTATACCGCATCAGAGGCCACATGCATTCTAACCTATTAGACGAAGTTGCGCTCGCTCAATCTGAGCTAAATGCCTACATAGAAGCCCAATTGACTTCTCCTCCGGCTGAAGCGCGGAGGATTCTGAGTTGATACTACTCGGCACGGCTTCAGCCTGCCGAGTAGTATTTCTCACGATACGATCTAGAAAGTGAATCAAGATTGTACCGTTGTGGCAGAGTCAAGGCTGCCTTACCGACCTTGGCTAGACTGGTAGGGTCGAGGAGGTACATTACTGTTCCTCCCCTCCCATTCGAAACCGTGCGTGCCATTTTCACGGCACACGGCTACTCAACGTGTGCTTCCTTGTCACTACTGGACTTCTGACCTATTAATCCCCCAAAATAGGGAATGTCGTTTAACCATCCCCAGTCGAATTTGGACAAGAATTTGTTGATTCTGTCAAAGAATTTGGATGTTTCCATTTTCCCTATTTCAATCAGGTCATAATGAGTCTTTTCGTCATGGCAATGTCGATGTAGCAGTTGTAGATTCTTGTATTCATCCTTGCCGCCTAAAGCTCTGGGAATGATATGGTCTACTTCTAAAACATCCCATTCCTGGAAGTGTAATTCGCAGTGGGTGCATTTACCCTTTTGTTGCCTGAGCAACTTAGCCGTTCGAATCGGCATTTCAGGGCTTGCTCCAATTCTAGTACTGTCGGGTGAGGTTCGAGCGTCACCGCTCTCCCCTCCCCTAAGAGCCGTGCGTGAGACTTTCGCTCTCACACGGCTCAAGCCTTACTTCAAGAGAGATTTAACTTGGGTTTTGTGTACCTGCTTATGACACGCTGTGTGTAGATGCTGAAGGTTTTCCATCTCGTCTGTTCCGCCTTCTACAACAGGTACTATGTGGTGGATGTCGGTTTCCTCTCCATTAAATAAGGGTTCGCCACATAATGGACATCTCCATTTTTGGTTTTCTGCTATCTTGTACGGCTTGGAGCCTTGATCGAAGCGGGTTTTACCAAATTTTTGTTGGCGTGAATCCCAATATTCTTTTAAGGAGGGGTCATCGGGGCTTGCGTCACCCTTGACTTTTATGTGGCGTACTATGGGTGTTTTTGCTATAGGATATAGGACTATAGCAATCCTAAATGAGTTACGAACAAGACGCCTACTGATGTAGCTTAGGAAAATCAAATTTTTGGTGACTGGTCGCGAACTTAAATAACCACTTGACAGCAGAGAAAGTTTTGCTCATAGGCCAGAATTTTCTCAAAAAGTTTTTCGCCTGTAACCAAACATCTTCTACCGGGTGAGGTTCGGGAGCATTGGGTGCAAATAGAATACAAATAATTTGCCAATGGTCAAGTCGCTATGCGACTTGACTAACTCTGGGTCGTAACTAGGGTTGTTCTTCTGGGATGAGTTCCAACTAATATTTGCGGCAGAAAGAAAGTCATAATAGCTTTGCTTCGACTGATAAATTACATCGTAATGTTCGTCTAAATATGTAAAAAGCTCATCGATATTAATATATTCCTTTGTCTGTAACCAAGTAATAACGTCCAGTCGTTGTTCTAGAGTTAAATAACTTTTTGACCCTTGATAACCCAACTTAATGCCATCCAGACCTGCGGTCTCAAATTTTTGCTTCCACTTTGTGATCCATGATTTACGCATCCCTAAAAGTGTGGTAATTTTAGCGTACGGTGTACCCTGTAGCGCCAGTTTTACTGCCAAGGCTCGTTTGAGTTCCCTCGCTGAAGGATTACTTTGAATGAACTCTGTTAATATTGATATCCTTTCTGCTTTTTGCTGTTGTTCTAGTAAAAAATTCTTCACCCGGATCACCCGCTATTAAAACTTGAGTATAAGTGTACAATGAGTTTTTAAATCATTTAGGATTGCTATAGTTCCTTGTCCTTTCCTCGGCGGTCGCCTATTGTACAGGCGAACATCCACCTATTGCCTTTAATGGTCTTGAAGTAACGCTTGCGAATCCACTTTGTGTTTTTGTTGGGATGTCTACGCTTAGCCCAACGCCAAAGGTATTGCCATACCCTGTTTGAGATATAGTTGAAGGTTTCAATGCTCGACTACACCTTTGTAGTAGTTCGCAAAACCTCTCTCGTATGGGATTCAGCTTTCTGATTACGTCTTCCTGTTCTGCACCATTCAGGGTTTTTACTTCTTTGCCTATCCGTTTACAGAAGGCTAGTACCTTCTCTTTGGACGGTTTTATCAGCAATTTGCGGTCGCAAAAGTCGGGAATTGAACCCCAGGAAGTCGAAGCCATCTTCCATTGGCGTGATGTGCGTCTACGAGCGTGCTGAACTCTAGACCCTTTTCTGACAACCATGCTTGTATCAGGTTTTGGACGGTTTCGAGACTCTTTTTGTCCCTAGCCGTGACAATAAAGTCATCAGCGTACCGAACCACGCCAAGTTTTGGGTTGGTGGCTTTAATATGATTTTCGCGCGCCATGTAGTCCTACAGCATATTCCACGTAGATGTGGTACACTAATTTTAGTAGAGCAGCACGAAAAAATGAAACCTTATTCGACCGAGTTTCGTGAAAAAATAGTTAAAGCTTATGAACAATGTGATACATCTATTCGGAAAGTAGCTGCCCGATTTGATGTGAGTAAAGCGTTTGTACAGAAACTATTAAAACAAAAACAAACGACTGGTAATGTTCAACCTAAAAAACAAGGCGGAAGCCTTAAAAGTGTATTACACTCGCGGACAACTGAATTGACTGAGATGGTGGAAAAATATCCTGATAGCACCTTGTTAGAATATTGTGAATATTGGCTAGACAGCTATAATGAAGTTGTCAGCCCTAGTATGATGTGTCGCGAACTCAAAACAAAAAAGTTGACGCAAAAAAAAAGACAATACGGAGTAGTCAGGCTGCCACAGACAGAGTACAAATCTTGAGGTCTGAGTATTGGGAGCGAGTGAAAAACATCGACCCAAACAACCTCGTTTTTTTGGATGAGATGGGTGTTTTGTTGGGGTTAACACGAACCCATGCCCGTTCAACATCTGGCAGGAGAGTCTACGATTTAAAACCCTTTTATCGGGGGGCACTCGTCACAGTTGTCGGAGCAATTAGCTTCGACATTAGTAGTAGGATTAATGACCCTAAATGGGTCGATGGATGGCAAAGCTTTTAAAGTTGAGATTGAACATTTTTTAGTCCCAAACTTATGGGATGGTGCAGTCGTTGTTATGGATAATCTCCCAGCCCATAAGTTGGCGGGGAAGCGAACCCTTGATTCAATCGGCTGGTGCCAGTGTCCTGAATTTATCACCTTATTCTCCTGACTTTAATCCGATAGAATTATGGTGGTCGCAACTAAAAGCTTTTTTACGTCAGTTCTCGCCAACCACTACCAAGATGGTTGACGTACTGCTTGCTACTGCACTTGATTTAGTTAATATCAAGCACTTCAAAAACTGGTTTACAAGCTGTTGCTACTGTACTTCATAAACCTGGAATACGCTGTATGTTGGCTAACAGAGGTGAGATCACCCCACCTTGTGGTGTGCCTTGTTCTGTAGGGTTAAATTTCCCTTGGAACACAAAACCCGCTTTTAACCACTCTTTTATGAGTCCCCTTCCAGGGAAATTACCCATCATGTTCAGAATGGATTCATGGGATATGTTGTCAAACGAAGCCATTAGTTAATGCCCCGTTCCAGAACCCAGCAGCAGACGATTTAACCGAGGTTGAAGTCACTGACCCGATGCACCCGCTGTTTGGGCGACGCTTTATAGTAGTATCC
>JAABUQ010001302.1_pt1 | contig 54527 bp, 45 predicted proteins | sample 5560001 | NCBI WGS metagenome assembly JAABUQ01 (sample SAMN10711888, study PRJNA513371) | rock metagenome | isolation source: Antarctica rocks | place: Antarctica: Victoria Land, Finger Mt nord | collected 2015-12-18
CATCTCGCATCCGTTCCGCCACTGAAATCCGAAACTCCGATGTGTGTACACGGGCTCCTGCCATTCGAACCTCCGTTCGCTGCAGTGTGTCTCTATTTTCCGTGTCTCATCTTTGGGGTCCACTCCAGAGGCAGTTTACTCGAAGAGGACTACCGCTGATAGGCCTTTACTGCCTCCGTCCGCTTTTTCTATGACGTGCAGGCTAACTGCACGAATGCATCGCTAGGTCCGCGCCCCCTGCTCTTTCATCAGAGGAACGCAGCAAATCAGCATCAGCGTAGGACCGAATACGTACGCAAATATTCAGACGATATGGAGGCCACAGATGTCTTGGTCACGTGTATTTCAAACTGTCATTGATCTCGCATTGCTACTATTGCTCATCGCCGGTGTTGACTACGCACAATCGACCCTTGCAGAAAAGCCGATGGGCCAGTTCTTTGCTCAGAACGCTTATGTATCGGGTATTGCTATTCAGCTCGCTACGAAGGCTAGCGTCCCGATAGGAATCGAAAACCTACCTGGAGCGGAGCGCAAGGTAGACTTCTCGATCGAAGACGCGACGCTCGGACGAGCCCTCGACACGCTCATTGCCCTGGATTCGCGATATCAATGGAAGGAGACTCAAGGCGTAATCGACATCCTCCCAAAAGATCACCATGCATCTGTCTTCGACGTATTGATCGAGCGGTTCGACATCGAGAACGCCAGTTCGCCCGAAATGGTCCAGCAACTCTTGAAGACGAAAGCGGTTAGCGAATACCTTCGAGCCCATCGAATCACTGCCGGTACATGGATGGCCGGGTCCGTATCGGCATACAAACTGAGGTCCCTTGCCGTGAGAAATGAAACACTCAGAGACGCTCTCAACCATGCTTTAACTCAAACGCAATCGTGCGCATGGTCCTCATCTCCCGATCACCGGGACGGTGTCGACTATTTATGGTTCCAAGCTTGGTAAAGATTGGAACTGCGGATGACAACAGATTGCGGGTACGACTGTCGGGGATCGCGCAGGCCAGTTCTTGGAAACTGGAATAAGGGCGCTGGTGTTTACAATTGTCACCCGTTCGGCGGTCTTTCTTTTCGAGAAGCCCGAGGATACATAGGGCAGTATTAGTGAGGGTGGCGGGGCTGAGGGCACAACACGGTGCCCGACCTTCTCCAGCGTACCGGTCGTGTGCGCTGCATGCTAGCGATTCGAACTTATACACGGGCCCGGTCCTTTGGAGGCAAAAGCGGACGGAGGCAGTTTACTCCGAAGAGGACTACCGCTGATAAGCCTTTACTGCCTCCGTCCGCTTTTCGCGCCGTCCGCTTTTCGCGCTGTCCGCTTTTCGCGCTTTTCGGCTCGCTTTTCGGCTTGAGTTCTGTCGAGTCTACTGCACGTGACTTCGATCTCGATTACTATCTCTATCACCACCACCGAACTCGATTTTCACGTTCGGCAATTTGCCCGCCCCAGGCCTGAAGACAATCGGGCAGTTGATAACGACATTGGTCTTCGTAATAGTGACTTCGCCACCCTTGGCGGCCGCGAGAATCTCGTCTTCCGATCTCAGCGTCCGCGCCTTGCTGCCGGCATTCCAGGCCACCTCGCTGACTTGCCACAACGGTTGATACGTGTGGTCCGTGCTCTTCGGACCCACTGGATCGGGCGCTGACGGAACCACGTTGAACTGATTGAAGTTTGTAAATGTGTAGATGTCATCGTAAGCCGCGGGCGATGACGTCAGCACGTTGGCAAGTTGAGGCACATAGTTAAGACCCTGTTGTTGCGCCGTTGCCTGATCGGAGGTGTCAGTGCGAATGTAAAACAAAACCTCGCCCTTGTACCAGCAAAAAATTAAAGGCAAAGTAGCCGTTGCTTTTTCAGTAGAGACACCATTCGTTTGCGGCGTGCCCTGAAAGTTATCGTCTTGTGCTTGGGCAGGCGCCCCTGCACTCAACAGCGCTCCGGTAACAAAGGTGTATGCCAAAACCCGAGCTGCGCGCTTCGACGCTCTCAAGCGCCAGTAAGTTCCCATCATGCCTTCTTCGACTCCCGTCATCTACGAAACCATCCCCTATCTGGATATCCGAGCATAGCGGCAATTTGCCGCTCTAACTCTGCCCAGTACTTCGCGGAGATTTGAAGAAAGTTATGGAGAACGACAAGTCTTTCACTTACTAACAAGCGGCGAGTCGTGCGTAAGCCCTGCGCCTCTAGATCGCAAGGCCGTCCTTCTTACCGGCGCCCGTTATCATCCGCAACCGCAGCCACCGGTAGCAGCGACACTTTCTCAGCGCTCAACATCTCGTTCAAAGCAGAAACGTCTTGCATGTTCAGCCGCCGCCACCTCTTAATAGCAACGCCGAGCGATTGACACTGCCATTCAACCGCGCTCTGCTGTGTATCGGAAGGACGTACATTCGCGCTTTGAAGACCATTCAACAGGCGAGTGAGATCACGATTGACGAGTCCGAAACCCGGAGCTGTCGCCGGCCCATTTTGAATGCCATCGATGTTCTTCTTAAGCGCGGCCGCGGCCTCCTTCAACCGCTCTGACTTCACGGCTTTTGTACGATCGTCAATTGCCGCGCTCAAACTCTTTGCCTGATTGAACGCAGCGAAACTGGCCTCCATTCCCGTGATGGTTCTTTTCTCGAGATCGGCTTGTTCCTTTAGATCCTCTTGCGATGCGTGAACCCGCGGATCAAGCCTCACCGAAAGAGAGTTCCGGTAGGTGCGCCCGCCAACCTCCAGCTCTACCGAATAATCGCCTGGAACCACCAACGGTCCTTGCGGCTGCTGGCGCGGAGTATCGGAAGGGATGGCATGGTCCGCCAGAGTGTATTCCGTGTAATCGAGCAGTCCGCCCGAGTATGCAAATGGCAGAACCGGAGGCGACGGATACCGCAAATCCCAAACAAAGCGGTTCAATCCAGCCGCAGTCGGCAGCGCTGCCACCGGTGCAAACCAGTAGCTCGGTACGTTTGGTAAAGGTAGTTCGGGAGCGTTCGCCTGGCTCGAGTACCGCCGCACTTCCTGGCCTCGCCCATCGCGGATGACCAATTTGATTTCCCCCGCCGCCGCAGACTTCAAAAAGTAGTCAATGATCGCGCCGTCGGGCGGATTCTTGCCGGCCGGCGTTTCCGGCGGATACGGCGTGTCCTGATTGTTGTCCCACAGCACGCGCACGCCGGTCGCCGGCTGAAACAGATGCACCTCGGAGTTTGTGACAAGCGGGTTCCACTCGCGCAGCGGCTCTAGATCGTCCAGAATCCAAAGTGCCCGGCCGTACGTGCTGATCACCAGATCCTCACCGTGTACGTCTATGTCTGTGACAGGCGATGACGGCAGATTCAGTTTCAGCGAATGCCAGTGATCCCCGTCATCCATCGAAACGAAAACCGTAGTGTCGGTTCCCGCGTAGAGCATTCCTTTGCGCACCGGATCCTCGCGAACCACCCGCACCGTCTCGCGCTCCGGCAAACCGTGAACCGCCTTCTGCCACGTCGCACCCGCATCGTGCGTCCTCAGAACCAAGGGCGGCATCCATTCTCGCGCGGCACTCACCGTTACATAGGCCGTCCCGCTATCGTAGTGCGAAGGCTCGACGTAAGAAATTTGCGACGGCGCCGTCAGACCAGGTGGTGTGACGTTCTTCCAGGTCGCTCCCGAATCATGCGTCACGTATAGCAGCCGGTTGCTGGTGCCGGCCCACATCTCACCATCCTGTACGGTGGACACCCCTAGCGCTGTAATGGCCGGCGGCTTCGGCTTGTCCGGATTGTCCTTCGATTCGTCTTCTTTCTCGCCCCAGCCAGTCAGGTCCGGACTCATCTGCTGCCAGCTCTTTCCTTCGTCCGTCGTCTTCAAAACGAATTGCGTTCCCAGATACAGCGTGTCCGCGTGCTTCGGTGAAAATGTCAGCGGCGCCATCTGCGCTGTTCGATACTTGTCACCCTTTTCAAACACCGTCGCTAGCTGGCCCGTCACCTTATCGAACTTCACCACCGTGCCATACCAGCCGCCGCTGAACACGCTCTCGGGATGCCGCGGATCAGGCGCAATGAAGCAATATTCGAACCCGCCTATCGAAAGCCAGTCGCGCTCGCCGATCTCGCCATAATCGCTCCGGCTGGCCACAGCCGCTGTGCCGCTGTCCTGCTGTGCGGCGTACACGTGGTATGGAAAAACCTGATCGGTCGACACGTGGTAGAACTGACCGGTCGGCTGGTTATACCAGGAACTCCACGTCCTGCCGGCGTCCACGCTTACGATCGCGCCTTGATCCACACCCAGCAGCATCCGCGCTGCATTCCGCGGATCAATCCAAAGCACGTGGAAGTCATCTCCGCTGGGTGCGCCGACATAAGCCTCGAAGCTCTTGCCACCGTCGATCGAGCGATATAGCGACGTTTGCGCCACATAAAGAATATCCGGATTACGCGTGTCCACGAAAATGCGGCTGAAGTAAGCGCTCCCCACGATTCGCGGATCCTTGTTCGACTGACGCCAACTCGCCCCACCGTCGTCAGAGCGGAAAAAACCCTGCTCCATCACCGCATAAAGTCTTCGCCCCTGAGTTCCACCGGCAACCACGATGCCCACTCGTCCGCGTTTCTCCTCAGGCAGCCCTTTACTCACCAGCGGCTTCCACGTCGAACCTTCGTCCACCGATTTGAAGATCTCTGACGTTGCCGCAGTGCCCGTTTCTTTGAGTCCGCTCGCAGGCCGCAACAGCGATGCGTAAAGCGTGCGCGGATTGTTCGGATCCGCGCACAGATCTACCACGCCGGCCGTATCGTCCTTCGTGAGTACTTTCTTCCAGGTCTTTCCCCCGTCGACCGTTTTGTAGATGCCGCGATCGCTCGTAAACGCCGACGACGGCAGAGGCCGCCAAAGCATCGCGAGCCCAAGCGAGTTAGCCCCTGCAATCGCAATATTCGGATTCTGAGGATCCACCACAATCGCCTGAATAAACGGCGTGTCTGTGAGACCGGCATGGCTCCAGGTTGCGCCGCTATCGGTCGATTTATAGATTCCGTCGCCGCGCGTCAACTCGCCGGTACCAACGTAAACGGTCTTGGGATCAGAAGGAGCGACGGTCACCGCGCCAATCGAATTCACCGGCTGCCTATCGAAAACCGGCTGCCATACGTGTCCGGCATCCGTGGTTTTCCAGACCCCGCCGCCGGGTGTTCCGAAGTAGTATACGTTCGGCTGTCCGGAGATGCCTGCAACTGACGTTACCCGGCCCGCCCGGAACGGCCCGATCAGCCGCCAGCGCATAGCGGAGAAAAGATTGCCATCGAACTCCTGCGCCCATAACGCCACCGCCAGGAAGAGAAAAGCCGCTATTCGTAACCACCGTGCCAAAGTAACCAAAAGGTAACTCTCCAGAACGTCATTATGACTGCTCCGGGTGCAGCGCGACGCTAGCTGTTACTAACCTGCCAGAGGCGCCGTTGGCAGTGAACCCGATGACGTGCCCTCAACTGACATGGATCACAGGCCGCCGCGTGTGATCGGCCATCGCGCGCCGCAGCACTTCATGCGTCATCGGCGCCGTATCGCCTTCCCCCAGGAAGATGAATCGGAACAAATTCCCAACCGGGTTTCCCTCGTTCCATTTAAAGTACCCGTGCGAAACGTTACCTGTTGTCATCTCTAGATGCAGCAGCATGGCCGCAATGGCATTTGCAACCGCCGGGCTCCTGGCGCGCAGAATGGAATGCCGCCCCAAACGCTGTCCCGTCACCCGCAGAACCTCCTCAAAGCTCGAGGCGTCTCCCCGCTCCACCTCAAAGAAGTAGATGCGCTCTTCCGGACTCAAGCCGTGAAGATAGCGGACCTGCTGGTCTATCTTTTCCATCGCCTCTTCCGTCTCTACCCGAGGTTTGCGCGCCACCAGCCGAATCACCTGATCTTCGTCTTGCGCCAGCAAAGCTTCCGCAGTCTCGTCCAAATCTATGTCCGTGATTCGCAGTTCCGTCGAACGGACCGCGCGCGAGATCAGCGAAGTGGCCACAATCGCAAAGATAAAGAATGAAGCAATCTTTAATCCCTCAGGGCGTTCGAAACTGTTCAGCGCGGTTGTATATACAAACACAAACGCGATGAAGAGATATGCCAGGCGTCCGTGCGTTCTCCAGACATCTATCGTCACTGCGATCGCCGCCGACGTCATCAGCACCAGCACACCAGTGGCGTAAGCACCCCCTTGCGCATCCACGTTGGCATGGAACATAAGTGTCACCACGAACGAAACGCCCATGAACACCAGAACCAATGGACGAGAGGCACGCGCCCATTCCGGCGCCGCGCCGAATCGCGGCAGGTAACGTGGAATCAGCGTCAGTAGCCCGGCCAAAGCGGAGGCGCCTGCAAACGCAAGTATCAGAATCGTGCTGATGTCGTATACCGTTCCAAAGCCCTCGCCTAAGTACTTGTGAGCCAGATACGCCAGCGCGCGCCCGTTCGCCGGGCCTCCCTCCTTGAACTGCTCAGGCGTAATCAGCAGCGTAGTCACGAAACTTGTAATCATCAGGAAAATGCTCATGATGATGGCGGCCGTCGTCAGCAGCTTTCGTGTGTTCTTGATCCGCCCGGCAAGATCCTCGCCTCTCACCAAGGGCATCACCGCCACTCCGGTCTCAAAACCGGAAAGTCCCAATGCCAGTTTCGGGAACAGCAACAGTGAAATGCCAAGCATCGCCAATGGATTTGGGTGCTGCGCAAATAAGGCATTCTTCCAATTGGCAATCAAATACATATGGTGGGACACCTCCCAACAGGCGTAGGCTGTCACTACGACGTTGAGCGCCAGGTATACCGCCACAAACACCACCGCAAATCCAATCGCCTCCTTGAAGCCTTTCAGGAAGATGGCCCCCAGCAGGGTTAATAGAACAAGCGTGACCCCCATCTGGCTCCTCATCACCGGAGGAACAACGGGGTTTTGGATAAAGTGAGCAGCTGCATCGGCCGCGGAAAGGGTCATCGTGATCACGAAATCCGTCGTCGCGAATCCAAGCAAAATCAGCACAAACGTTTTGCCTGACCACTGCGGAAACAACCGCTCCAGCATCGAGATACTGCCCTGCCCATTGGGGCTTGCTGCCGCTACCCGCCGGTACACCGGCAAGGCGGCAAACAATGTCACAAGCACCAGAACCAGCGTGGCTACAGGGGAAAGCAGCCCCGCGGCCACGGCCGCAATTCCCGGCTGGTACCCTAGCGTCGAAAAATAATCGACACCGGTCAGGCACATCACACGCCACCAAGCGTGTTCCGCTTCGGCCTTCTCATGGATGCCCTTAGGAAGCCTAAGATCAGCCAGCAGCCAATCGACAAAAGTCACCTTGGCAGTATAGCGACCAAACCTAACTCTTCCATTCTTTAGCGCGTGAGGGTCTCACGTCAGACAAATCGCTCTCCTAAGAAACGGAACGTTTCACTGGCAAAAGGAACACATCGCCGCTGTTCAAAGCGCAGAAGCTTCCCCAGACTGTACGAACTGCTGGATAAGAAACTCGCTCGCAAGGTCCAGCGCGCGCCGGCTGCTCGCCAGTTGCTCTACGCAGTGCTGGAAGGTGTGGAGCATCCCCTCCCAGATCTCCAGTGTTACGTTCGCCCCGCGCTCGACTGCTGCCTTGGCATAGCGAACCGAATCATCCAGCAGTATTTCATCGCTGCCAACCTGGATGTAGAGCGGTGGCATTCCGAAAGGAACCCCCGTAAAGAGGGGAGGCGCGCGGGTCTTCGGATGAGTGTTCCCCAAGTACCTCTTAGCTAGACCTTGTACCAGGTCCAGGGTAAAGAGCGGGTCGGGCGAGTTTCTTGTTTCACCTGTAATGCCAAGGTCCGTCCACGGCACAACGTGACACAGCCCACCAGCCGAGGTGTTTTGGGCATGCCTGGGGAAACGGTCAAGTGCGCAACGGAGGCCAACGTCAGGCCGCCGCCCGCAGAATCGCCCATCACCCCGATGCGTTCGATTCCTTGTTCGGCAAGCCAGGAATAAACACGAACTGCAGCATTGTATGCGGCCGGGAACGGCTCTTCTGGCGCCAGAGGATAGTCCAAGTTGAACACCGAGACATGTCGGAAAGAGTAAGTTCTCTACGGTTCACCGATTGAACCAACTGAATATCCGATAGGCGCAGTTTCACAAAGGACCCTTTGTTAGACGGCCCGCCGTTCAGAAGATTGGCTTCAGGACCATCCGGCCGTACGCGGTGAAGGCCATGAGGAGACCCAGCACGCTGCTTACGATGATGGGCGTGATCTCGCCGTACTTGGCGTGCACCCGGACGAACACGAGGCTCTCGATCGTCAGGACCGTGGCGGCCACCACCGTGAGCGCCGGCTGCCAGTGCAAGGCGGCGGGGACGATCAGCCCGACCGTGCAGACGAGTTCGAGGATGCCAAGGGCCATCCAGACTTCCCGCGGCAACGCACCAAAAGACGGGACCTGCTCGCTTACCTTGTCGAACATGAAGACCTTCATGACGCCCGGCGCTCCATAGAGAAGCGCGGCCAGGACCTGCAGGACCCACAACAGGATGTTCATCGTGTTCCCTCGCGCGGATAGTTGAAGAGTAGCTGATTGCCGTCGAGATCATCGACCACCAGAAGTCGATAGCCCCATGAACCCTCCTTGACTGGAACGCCCTTGGCCTCGAGTTCTGCGCGTAGCGCATCCAACGCGGCGACCGCGGCCTCGGGCGTCGCCGACTCGACGTTTAGGGAAATGAACATCACTCCCTTGCCAATCTTCTCTGCGGCCAGGTTGTTGGAAAGGATGAGGACACAGCCCTGCCGGTCGACCTGTGCGACTCGCGCTCTGCCTTCCTCGTCGTAGCGCCATGGGTTCGTGAAGCCAAGCAGGTTCACGTAAAAGGGAATCGAGGCATCGACGTCCTTGACGTGGAGGACGGGGCGCGCGAACCAGTCAGTCATAGATCACGTATCCTCGAATTTAGCGTCTTACAAAACAACCCTATTTGAGAATGGCTTAATCGTCAAACAACGTGCAGGTAGTATGCTCCACATCGTTGTTTAGCTTTGCAGCAATTCCTCGGCTTGCTTCATCGTGCTTCCGGGCTTTAGATCAAAGCCTATGAAATCTTTGCCTAAGCGTTTGAGCGTCGCTCTGGTTTTGGATCGTAACGTCGGATAGCGTGTGGCTGTCTGCCATCAGGTGTATACTCGGTTCGCTGAAAAGGGATTGCAGCATCGATGGACCGCCGGCGCTTCACGCAAACACTTTTTACGACCGGACTGGGAGCTGTCGGCATCACGACTGGATGCGTGGCGCGTGTCCCTCCACATCCGGCGCCACCGCCAGGTCCGCTCCCAAATCCCACTAAGGTGAGCCCCTTAAAGTCCGGCATCGAGCACGTGGTCGTCGTCGTGATGGAAAACAGGAGCTTCGATCATTTTCTCGGCTGGCTTCCTAGCTCCAACGGAATACCCGCCGGGCTCAGCTATGCGGACACATCCGGAGCGTCCCACGGAGTATATTCGCTCGGCAGCGATTACACCGGATGCGGTCATAATGTACCGAACAACTCTTACGGCGCCCCGAACCTCACCGCGTATGACAACGGACGCATGGATGGGTTCTTGCGGGTCCCGGGGAATGACATCTACAGCATCGGCTACTACAGCGCGGCCGAGCTTCCGTTCTTCTCGGCCTTGGCCCAGGCGTATACGACGTGTGACCACTGGTTTGCCCCTATACTGGCTGAGACTTTCCCGAACCGCATGTTCCTATGGGCGGCACAAACGGATCGGCTCACAAACACGCTATCGGTAAGTGAACTGCCGACCATCTTCGATACGCTCTCAGACGCCGGAATCTCCCATCGCTATTATTTCGGAAACGTCCCTTTTCTGGCATTGTGGGGTCTGAAATATCTAACAGTTTCAGCGGATTTCGACGACTTTCTCTCTGACGTTGGTTCCGGCACTTTGCCGGCAGTTTCGTTCGTAGATCCGAAATTTACAGAGTTCGATGACGGACTCGGCAATGACGACCACCCGCATTCGGACATTCGTAACGGCGAAGCGTTTCTATCGCAAGTGTTCCACGCAGTCACGCGTGGACCGAAGTGGTCCAGCACGGTGATGGTTGTCACTTTCGACGAATGGGGTGGCTTCTTCGATCACGTTTCTCCGCCCCGCGTAGTCGCGCCGAATAGCCTGGACGCGAATCTGGTGAATGGGGCCGCGCTGCTTGGCTTGCGGGTACCGGCCGTGATCGCCTCGCCATTCACACGCGGCAACAACCAAGTCGATTCGACAGTTTACGATCATACTGCCATCTTGAAGCTGATTGAGTGGCGTTGGGGATTATCACCACTGACGCTGCGTGATGCGTCCTCAGCGATGGGTAACCCCGTCGCTAAGTTCAATTTCTCATCTCCCAATACGAGTGTTCCCAGCCTGCCGAGTCTTGGGACGGTCTCCGGTCGGCCATGCGCGTTACTGGGACCTAAGGCAGTGTCACCGGGAGCGGCGCCGGCGCCGCCTTCCACGGAGTTCGCAAATCTCAGCCAGAGCCAGACTGTTCGCGATTGGCTGAGTCGTCCTCAGTTCAAGAAGCCGAAATAACGAGATTACCGGTGCCGCATGTCTTGCCGCCGCTCTCGTTCAAAGTATCCGAGTGCTCACGACGTATAAAGCTGTAGCGGATCGTACGTGAATCACTTTAATCCGGCTTGGACGTAAAACGCGCGAAGCTCCTCAAAGCGGTTGAACGTTTTCCGCTTCCCGCTAAGAGCGTCCGTCTCGGCACGTTGAAAGGGGAGGTCACAGTCCCTGAAGGCGAGTGGTGGCAGCCTATGAGCGACGAAGAAGCAGAGCAGTTTCCTATTTCCACCTCCGATCCACAGTGGATCAGTTTCCGATTAGGCGACTTTACATCCATGTGACTGCCTGAAAGACGGATTTGGGCGAGTAACCGCAATTAGCTCGTCGACAAAGCCCGCGGGGGTATCGGCTACCTTTGATTCCTCAATGACTGTAGCGCCGTGGCTGATACTTGCGTCCCATTGCAAAGGTGCCCGAGAACGAACCGCCGAGTGCTGGCCCGCGGATTCGGTTGGTGACTGGGTGTCCGGTGAAAACGCGCGATTTTTTGATGACCCGCGAGTATACTTTCGAAAGCAGAACATGACTACACTCGGCCTGGCTCCTGAAAAGCCTTACACGATCGATGAGGTTTTTGGGATCAGTCGCGATCTGCCGTTGAACTACGTAGATCGGACAGATGTAGACGAGAAGCTTGTCGAAAATCTGACTCGAGAAAAGCACATCGTAATCTACGGGAGTTCAAAGCAGGGAAAGACCAGCTTGCGCAAGCACTGCCTAGAAGAGTCTGACTACATCGTGGTTCAGTGCAGTAACAAGTGGAGCATCGAGGACATCCTCGCCAACATTCTTAAGAGGGCTGGGTTCAAAATCACGCAATCAGAGAAGAAGACCTTATCTGGAAGGAACAAGATCCTAGCATCGTTGTCGGCGACCCTTTTTGGTATCGGTTCAAAGATTGAAGGCGAGAAGGAGAACTCCGAAACTGCCGAGACGACCCAGACCGAGCTTGAGCTCGATCCATCCGATGTCAATGATGTGATCGACGCACTGAGAAGGATCAACTTTAACAAATACATCGTGCTGGAAGACTTCCATTACCTTTCGACAGACGCTCAAAAGGATTTCTCAGTCTCTTTGAAGGCATTTCACGAGGCTTCGAAAATCTGCTTCATAGTAGTCGGAGTTTGGCTTGAAGAGAATCGGCTGATCGTGTTCAATGGTGACCTGACCGGCCGATTGGTGGCGATCGATGCGGATAGGTGGACAGAAACCGGCTTGCGGCGGGTCATCCATGCTGGAGGTGACTTCCTGAACTTGGATTTCGATCCTGCCTTTGAGGCCGAACTTATAAAGGAATCGTACGGAAGTGTGTACATAGTCCAGGAGTCTTGCCGTCAGGCATGCGTCCTTGCAAACGTTCACCAGACCCAACCGACCCGGACAAAGATTGGTGTCGGCGCGGCCACTCGAGATATCGTGAAGACCGTAGTGGACCAACAAGGGGGCAGATACAGGTCATTCCTGTCCCAATTTGCATCCGGTTTTCAGGAGACGCAGCTTGAGATGTACAAATGGCTCCTGTATCCGATATTGGAGGCGACTGCAGAAAAGCTGGAGGAGGGTTTCAGCTATGCCGATTTACGACGTTCCCTGAAGGAGCACCATCCTAGAGGGAAAGGGCTGAATTTAGGCAATCTCAGTCAGGCTCTCCAATCAACAGCGTCTCTCCAAGTGGCGAAGGACATCAAGCCGATCATCTTGGATTACGATCAAACGAATACAAGGCTAAACGTCGTTGATCGTGGGTTTGTTATCTGGTTGCAGAACCAAAATAAGCCGGATCTGTTTGAAAACCTGGATCTCCCGCTGAAGGATGATTCAGGTCAGTTGGCGTTCCGCGATAGCGACATTGGTTCGTCGGAAGAGGAACCTGATTGCGCTTAGCGCCCGATGTTCTGCCTGTCCACTGTCGATGCATGCTCGCGACATTATTGGACAGCCCGCATACAGCGATACAGCCTGGCTATGTCGTCAGCGGAACCGGTGCGGCGACAGGACCGACAAAGCCCCCTTGGCGGTTGGGCCCACCTGTCCCACGCGCAACCACAGATTTGTTTTCAACGAACGGTATTCAGGTCTCAATAAGTATCTGGGCAATTGTCGGAGGAGTCGAAAGATTTCAGGTGTCATCGCCGCTCCGTCCTTCGTTTGAGCGTTGTGTGCCAAGGCCTATTAAGGCCGTAATACCACCTTTACTCCGATGACAGATGATTTCCCCCGATACTCGCCGTCCGCTAAACAAGGCAATTTCGGTGTTGGAATCGTCAGCAGGATCGTGGAAGAGGAATTCGGCTGGCTGTTCAAAAGGAATCACCAAGAGCACGATTTTGGGATAGACGGCCAAATCGAAGTCGTGACGCAGGACGGAGCTGTCACTGGCCAGATGCTCGCGTGCCAGATCAAATGCGGGGCTTCGTTCTTTCGGGAATCGAACAAATGGGGCTATACATATCGAGGCGAGACGAAGCACTTCAACTACCTCGCCAACTATCCACTGCCGGTGATCATCGTCATTTGCGATCCCGAAACGAAGGAAGGATATTGGGTTCGGTTCCAGATCGGGGATACCCAAGTCACCGAAGCTGGCTGGAAGCTGACGGTACCACGCGTAAACAGACTCTCATCGTCAAAGGCGGCCCTAGAGAGATTCCTGCCTGATGTGACGGATCACCTGTCCCCGCTCAAAGAGTACTGGCGCGTGAACAATATGCTCTTCGGATTCGAGTCATTCCTCTTCATGATCGAACGTGAGGAGGTCGAGACTGGGGACATTTCGCGCGTTGAGGAATTCCGGACGCGTATCACTTCAACCAAAGAACTGGCCTTCCACTGTCAGGGAAAGGTCGAGTTTTCGTTCTCAGGCTACGATGACGACCCGAGGGAGCTGTACGAAATTGAGGAGGTGAAGAGATACGTGGCGTTGCTCGACGCCGCTTTCGCTGAGTTGTTCTTCTTCGTGCGGACGGTCGAGCCGATGGTCACGCTGAAACTGTTCATCTTCTGCCTGTTCGGTGTGGTTTCGAAGGTGAGTGGCCCAACCGGAAAGTCATTATCGAAGTGAAGCTGAGCGCTCCATTTTTGAAGACGCACTTTGACAGGCTGAACCTCATTTCCGAATGGGTGGGATTGCCGGACAACGAAATACTCAGGATTTCAAAAGCCGTCCTCAAACCATTTGGCTATCCGCCACTTTGACGTACAACGCGCTAACCGGAAACTGCCCCCAACTCAGATTTAAAAAAACGAACCCAATCTGCATCCAACCCCCGGCTTCGTTTCGCAACATCCGTCTAAGCCTCTCAAAACAATAACCTAGCCAGCACTGGCTTCGTTCCGCAATGCGCCCGCTCGGGCTCGCATAGTAAGTTCGTTTGGTAAATTGGCCCTGTCGCCATGGCCCGCCGCCGCTTCTTCGTTCCCGAAATCCGCCGCGGCACAGCCGAACTCACCGGCCCTGACGCCGAGCACCTGGTCCGCGTCCTGCGCGCCGAGCCCGGTCAAATCTACGAACTGTCGGATAACCAAAACCTCTACCTCGCCCGGATTGAGGTCGCCCGCAAGTCCCTCGTCGCCTTTCGAGTTCTCGAGGATCTGCCCTCTCCCCCGCCCTCTGTCCACGTGACCCTGGTTGCCGCCCTCTTCAAATTCGATCGCTTTGAACTGCTGCTCGAAAAAGCCACCGAACTTGGCGTCGCCGCTATCCAGCCGTTCGAAGCCATCCGTACCGAGCGCGGTCTCGCCCAGGCCTCGCTCAAGCGTTCAAGTCGCTGGCAAAAGATTGCGGTCGAGGCGAGCCAGCAATCCCGCCGTCTGCGCCTGCCCATCATCAAACCCTCCGTCCCTTTCGCGACCGCGCTCCAGTCCCTCGCAAATGTCCGGTTACTGCTGGACGAAAATCCCGATGTCCTGCCCCTTCTTCAAGTTCTGCCCGCCGAACGCTCCCTCTCCGATCGCGTCGCTTTACTCTTGGGGCCGGAAGGAGGTTGGACGGAAGAGGAACGCAAACACGCCATCGATGCCGGTTGGTCGCCCTGTTCTCTCGCTCGCACCGTTCTCCGCGCGGAAACGGCCGGGATTGCCGCCCTCGCGGTCATCGAAGCGGCATGGAACTGTGCCGGATCTTAAACCGCTCTCGGCACTACAGCCGCATGCACCGGTTTTTCTCCCACCTGCAGCATCGTGAACAACGACGCACCAGTCCTTTCGCGGTTCACTCGAATCGCTGTAATGTGGATCACCGCCAAATCGCCCGCTCTCTCGTCCAGCACCAACGCATACTGGCTATCCGGCGTCGTCGTGATATAGGATGGCTGCTCCCCGATATCAACCATGCCGATAACCTTCCGCGTCTCCACGTTCAGAATGCAAACATCCGTCCCGCTATGGCTGCCGACAAACAGATACACAGGATCCGCCGAACAGGCCATGACTCCAGGGTCTCGCCCCGCCAGGACCGTCTGTTCTACCTCTAGCGTGTTGTACGGGAAGACAATCGCCACGCCGTCAACCCCCTCCCCCGATACGAAAAGCTGCCCCGAATCGTCGGCCTTGAAACACAGATTCTGCGGCCTCATCGCCAAAGGTAAATCGGCCATCACCTCGAGTGTAGGCACTTTCAGGGCGGTCAAGGATCGGTCTTCGACATTCGCGGCAAGCAGCACCTCCCCATCGGCCCGGAACCGGACGGCGCCGAGCGCGCCCGGCATGTGAGCACTCCGGCGCTGACCGGTCCCTAGATGGAGTAGTTCAACTGTGCCGTGCTCGCCGGTCGAAACGGCCGCATACTGGGCGGGCGCCACGTCGAGATCAATCGCCACGTGGTCCAGCCTGTGGCGGCGTACCACGCGCAGCGACACCGGGTCTGCTTCAATCACCTCGCGGCTGTTCGGCGCAATCGCCAGCAGGCGCTTGCCGTCAGGCGTAAGCCGAATCTCGGACAGCTCATCCGCCAGTTTGCGCGTCGCCGTCACTTGCAGCGCCGCGTCAATCAGGTGCACGCTGCCTGAGGCAGGAGTCAGCACGTAACTACGGCCACTAGATCCTGCCGGGAGGACAGCTGTCGGCTGCGCCCTTAGCAAAATGGGCTTCAGCAAACGGAAGGCTGTCAGGTCCACCACCGCTACGCTCTCGTCCCCCGAAGTGGCGATCAGCGCATACCCGGCGTACCCCCTCCCTTTCGGGCGCTGGCACGCACTCGAAAAGGCGATTCCACTTGCCGCAATCCACTCCCGCCGCGTCATCTTCACGGAGTCGCAACCAGCTGAAAATAATACATTTGTCTACTCCGTCGGGACTATACCCCTATGTTACTCTGAGGGTTCCCCTCGCCAACTCTGTCTATTCATGAATTTCCGGTCCCTTTTCAGCCTGATTTCTTCCGATCTTGCCATCGATCTGGGCACCGCCAACACTCTGGTCTTCGCCAAAGGCAAAGGCATCGTTGTTGACGAACCCTCCATCGTCGCTATCAACAAGAACACGGGTGAGATCGAGGCCGTCGGTAAGGAAGCCAAGGACATGGTCGGCCGCACGCCCGGCAACATCGTCGCCATCCGGCCCATGAAGGACGGTGTCATTGCCGACTTCAAAGTGACCGAGCGCATGCTGAACTACTTCATCCAAAAGGCCCACGGCCGCAAGATGCTGGTTCACCCGCGCATTGTCATCGGTGTTCCCAGCGAGATCACGCAAGTGGAAAAGCGCGCCGTCAGCGAATCGGCCTACCGCGCCAAAGCGAGCGAGGTTCACTTGGTCGAGCAGGCCATGGTCGCAGCCATCGGCGCCGGCCTGCCGATTACCGAACCGGCCGGCAACATGATCGTCGATATTGGCGGCGGCACCACCGACGTCGCCGTCATTTCGCTCTCCGGCATCGTCTACTCGCGCTCCGTGCGCGTGGCCGGCAACGAGATGGACGACGCCATCATGAATTACCTCAAGCGCAAGTACAACCTGCTGATTGGCGAGCGCACGGCCGAGCAGATCAAGATTCAGATCGGCTCCGCCTATCCTGTCGACCGCCCTCTCACGATGGAGATTAAGGGCCGCAACTTGATTGAAGGCGTCCCGAAGACCGTTACCATCGAAGACAGCGAAATTCGCGAGGCGCTCTCTGAGTGCATCGCCACCATCCTCAACGCCATCCGTGTCGCCCTTGAGCGCACGCCTCCAGAGCTGAGCGCGGATATCAGCGACCGCGGCATCGTCCTGACCGGCGGCGGAGCGCTTATCAAAAACCTCGATCGCCGTATTCGCGAGGAAACCGGGCTACCCGTCTCCATCGCCGACAACCCTCTTGCCTGTGTTGTGCTCGGAACCGGCAAGATGCTGACCGACTTTAAACTTTTGCGCCGCATTGCCATTGAATAACGAATTGAATAGCGAGACTCTTGGCAGGCTGACGGGCACACCTTAAAGTAGATACAGCGCCATGGAAGCTCTTCTGAGCCGTTTCCGGAACCTTACGGTTCTGCTCATCGTTGTCGTTGGACAACTGCTCTACCTGGCCTATCAAGTAAAGAGCAACCGCGACGAGCGGTTGATCCGGGTTTGGGCGGTCAGTTCCGTCACTCCCATGGCCGGTGTCGTGGAAGGCGTGCGCCACAACACCATCGGCTTCCTCCAGGACTATTTCATTCTGCTTGATGTCCGCGAGCAGAACCGTACCCTCAAGTCCTTGAATGACCGTCTCCGCATGGAGAACGTCTACTATCGCAACCAGCTCGCCACCGCGGAGCATGCCCACGCCCTCACTCTCTTTCAAGCGCAATCGCCTTCTAAAACCGTAGCTGCCCGGGTCATCGGCAATAGCACCGTTGTCACCGCCAAGGCCGTCTTCATTGATCGCGGGTCCACCAGCGGAATCGATAAAGGCATGGCCGTGGTCACTCCCGAAGGCATCGTCGGCAAGGTGGCCGCGGTCTATCCTCTTGTCTCTCAAGTGCTGCTGGTGACAGATCCCACTTTCAAGGTAGGCATTGAGTCGCAAAAGGCTCACGTCCACGGTGTGCTCAATTGCGGCAATGGGAAATGCGCCGTCGAACAGATACAGAACGAGGAAAAGGTTCAGACCGGCGAGTGGTTTTTCACCTCAGGCGAGGACCGCATCTTTCCCAAAGGTTTTCCCGTCGGCACAGTGGTCTCAGCCCAACCCGGCCAGGGCATGAAGGACATCAAGTTGAGCCTCAGCGGTTCGCCCGCCGGCGCCGACGAAGTGTTGGTCGTCCTGGCAGGCGTCCATCAAACAATCCCCACTGCGCCCGTTGTGGAAGAGTCGGCGGCCAAGATGCTTCCCCCTCCTCCTCCGGATGGCAGCGATAGCGGTGACGCTACGGCTAAGCCGCAAACCGAAGCCGACAAGATCGTGCAGAAATACGATGCCTTAGGCAAGGAGCAGGGACACACCTACGGAGGCTACCTCTCCAACCTGCCGAATTTCAATCCCAAACCCGCCGCCGCTGCCAAACCGGCAGTGAGCCCCGCTAAGGCTGCCGCCGACGCAGACCGCGCCCCGGACAAGGCTGCCGAGGGAGCGTTAGACAAAGCGCCTACGATCGACGGCTCCAGAGACTTAGAAGGAAGCGGCCCGCCTTCCGTGCTGGGGGCCCGGCCGGCTCCGAAGCCGGTAGTGCCCAAACCCGCTCCGCGCGCCCCTGTTCCCAGCGTAAATAACGGGCCGGTTTTGCCGCTTGGAGCGCCTCGCCACAAACCCGCCGCCGCTCCCCCTGCCGATACCGCGCCGCCCCCGCCACAATGACCGAAGCTACCGATCAGATATTAAGGCGGCCGGTCCAAGAAAGCTGGTTTAGCCGCTTTCAGGTGGTCGCGCTGCTCGCGATCACACTCGTTGCAATTATTGGCAAGTTCTACCTTCCACGGCTGCTCCCACACACCGAATGGCTTGAGCTGCCGCTGCTGTTAACCGTCTATTTCGGGTTGATGGGCCATAGCCAGATCGCCTCTCTGTTCTTCGGCGCGTTTGTAGGCTTGGCCGAAGATTCGCTCTCTCCTGCCAACCTTCCCATTGGCATGTATGGCATAACAAAGACACTGGTGGGGTACTTTGCGGCTGCCGTCAGCATGCGGTTCAATGTCGAAAGCTCCGTCATCCGGCTGGTCCTGTGCTTTTTCTTTTACTTCTTCCATGCATTCTTTTACTGGATCATGCGCCGCGCCTTATTGGGCCAGATAGTGCCCTTCGACCCGCAACAAACCTTTGTTAACGGCGCACTGAACGCGGCCGTTTCCCTCCCCCTATTCGTCATTCTCGATAAGATGAAACTGGCGGGCTCTCGCTAGCCTGTGCCCCGGAGTAAGTCAGTGGCTATTCTTCACAACGAACGCGACCAGCAAGTATCGCCCGACCGGTTGCCCCGGGACGATCCCAAAGAGTCGGCCAGTAAGGTTGCCATCTTTCAATATCTGACGGTCGCCGTCTTTGTGTTTCTAATCTCGGGATTCTGGAAGCTGCAGGTACAAAATCCGGACGTTTACAGTGAAGCGGCTGAGCGTAACCGCATTAAGAGCACGCCCACGCTGGCCCCCCGCGGCAAGATTCTGGACCGCGACGGGCGCGTCATTGTCGATAACAAGGCCTCCTACTCGCTGCTGCTCAACCGCGATCAGATTAAGCCTGAGCATTTGCCTGCCATCGCAGACGCGTTGCAGCTGGAGTACGGCGCGCTCACGACCAAAATCCGTCGGATGGGATCCATTCCGCAAATCATCATCAAAGACCAGTTGACGCGGGATGAGATTGCCTGGATTGAATCCCATCAGGACGTCGACACGTTTCCCGAGATGCAGTTGATCAAGGCGTGGCGTCGCCAGTATCCGCAGGACGGTTTCGCGGCGCATGCCACCGGCTATGTCGGTGAGATCAGTGAAAACGAACTGGATTCTCCCCAATTCGTCGACTATCACCAGGGCGACATCATTGGCAAGGATGGCCTTGAGAAGCAGTACGATCAAACGCTGCGAGGCGTGGACGGACAACAGCGTGTACTGGTAGACAACATGGGCCACGAGCGTCAGGTGGAGACCACGCAGGAAGCCGTTCCGGGCAAAGATCTCCGAACCTCGCTCGATCTCGATCTGCAAGCCGTCGCCGAGCTATCCATGCAGGATAAGCGCGGCGCGGTAGTCGCAATTGATCCGCGCAGCGGCGAAGTGCTGGCCATGGTCAGCCGGCCTACTTTCGATCCGAACAAATTCACAGGCAGAATCAGCCGGAGCGACTGGAACCAAATTGCGGGCGACCCGCATAAGCCGTTGCTGAACCGTGCCATTCAGGCGCAGTTGGCGCCCGGTTCAACGTTTAAGCCATTGATGGCTATCGCCGGGCTTGAAGCGGGGGTGGTCGACGACGAAACTCAATTCCACTGCCCTGGCGGCGCTTCCTTTTACGGTCACTATTTTGCGTGCCACTTGAAACACGGTCATGGAACCATTGAGCTTCATCGGGCAATATCTCAGTCCTGCGACGTGTACTTCTATAACGTGGCGAACCGGCTCGGAATCGACCGCATCGCCGAGTATGCGGAGCTAGCCGGCGTCGGTCACAAAACAGGCATCGACTTACCCAATGAAACGCAAGGCACCATGCCGTCTACACGCTGGAAAATGCGCATGTACCGGCAGAAGTGGTATGCCGGTGAGACGATTTCGGTCGGCATCGGCCAGGGCGCAGTCACCGTCTCGCCTCTGCAACTCACGGCGGCGCTTGGCGGCTTGGGTGTCGGCGCCAGATGGTACAAGCCTCACATGATCAAAGGTGCAGCGCCCGTTCTTCTCCGCCAAGGCTCCTTCAATCCCGACAATCTACAGTCGGTCATCGCGGGAATGTATGGCGTCGTCAATGAGGGAGGCACGGGACGTGCAGCCCAGTTACCCGACATTAAGGTGTGCGGAAAAACGGGGACGGCACAGGTTGCCTCTACCGAACTCACAAAGGGCGCCAAGATCGGGAACGCCATGGCCAACAATGTCTGGTTCGTCGGTTTTGCGCCCATGAATTCTCCGGAAATTGCGGTAGTCGCGTTGTTCGAAAATGGTGAAGAAAGCTCCAATGCCGTTCCCATCGTGCGCGACGTGCTGAAAGCCTACTTCGACAAAAAGGCGAGAGGCCAGGGCGAGAACGCAAAAGCGCAGCCCTTCACAGCTCCAAGTCTCTTCGCTTTGGCTCACAAGGCAATTGCAACGCTCGAAGTTCCGTTGCCGGAAGGCCTTCGTCGATAAGATGGGCGTCTATCGTTCCGTCCGCGATCTCGATTGGCCGCTCGTCATTGTAACGCTGGCCTTGTGTACGCTCGGCGTACTGCAGATCTATAGCGCAACTACGGGGACTCACTGGGTCGGTGCTTGGTGGAAGCAAATTATCTGGGTTGGTACGGGTCTGGGCATGATGTGGTTGATGGCGGCCATCGATTATCACGCCTTGATGAGCCACGTGTCTTACTTCTATATCGCCGGCGCGGCGCTTTTACTTGCCACCTTGGTCATCGGCAACAAGGTCTTCGGCTCGACACGCTGGATCCATGTCGGCGGCTTCACGCTGCAAACCTCCGAGTTCATGAAGATCGTGCTGATCCTTGTGGTCGCGAAATATCTCTCCGAACTCAAAACCGAAACGCTCGACTGGAGAGACTTGGCGAAGCTCGGCGCGTTTGTCGGTATTCCCATGGCGCTGGTCATGAAAGAACCGGACTTGGGCACGTCGCTGACCTATCTCCCGATCCTGATCTCCGGTGTGCTGATGGCCGGATTAAGATGGAAATATCTGTTGATCATCGCCGCAGTCCTCGTCGTTACACTGCCGATTGGATATCATTTCCTTAAGCCCTACCAGAAGGACCGGCTGGTCAGTTTCATCTACCCGGACCGCGATCCGAAGGGAACGGGCTTTCAGGTGATTCAATCGAGAATTGCTGTTGGAAATGGGGGAATGTGGGGACGCGGCGTGAAGGAGAGCTCGCAAACGCACTTAGGCTTCCTACCCGTGCCTCATACCGATTTCATCTTCTCCTCCTTTGCCGAAGAGCACGGTTTTGTCGGGATTGTCATCGCCCTTGTGCTCTACTTCCTGCTCATCATGCAGGTTGTACAGAACGCGCAAACGGCAACCGACAGAGCAGGGCTGTTTATTTGCATGGGCGTCGCCGCGTTGCTGTTGTTCCATGTGTTGGTCAATGTGGGAATGGTAGTTGGCCGGATGCCGATTACCGGTATTCCGCTTCCCCTGATGAGTTCGGGAGGATCAAACACGTGGTCAATATTCTTAATGTTGGGTCTAGTGAATAGCGTCAGATTGCGCAGGTTTGTGAATTAGCGTTGTGAGTTAAGTTTGTGAATTAAGCTGTAGCGGCCTTCTAAGGAGGCCGATTTCGACATATGACTGGTCGAGTGAGCGGAACAAAAACTTTCCGGGTTGCTTGCGGGATTTCGAGAGTTACTGATGTAACGATTCACGGCGCGGGTGTGTTTGAGCAAGTCTCCACCAGTGCCGAGGCAACAAGTTTTGCGTCCGTCCGTAACTTGAATCGGACGGTAAGTGCAGTGCAACTCCGGAGTTCTAAACTCTGCTCGCCGGCCTGAAGGCGGTGTTAGATGAGTAAGGAACTGGTGATTGGATCCAATCGCCATGAGACGAAGGTAGCGATCCTCGAGGAGGATCAGCTGGTTGAGGTTTATTTCCAGCGGGGGAACGAGTATTCGCTCGCCGGAAGCATTCATAAGGGGCGGGTGACGCGTGTTCTTCCGGGCATGCAATCGGCGTTTGTCGATTTAGGCCTGGAGCGCGACACCTTTTTATACGTCTCCGATTTCTTTGAAGAAAACGAAGATATCGATACGGTAGTCGACGAGAAGCCGATTCTACCGGAGAAGCAAAGTCGTGACCGGAGTGAGCGTGACCGGGGACCATCCCGCGGCGGCAACCGGCCACCCAGCCAAGAACGAAATACGGAGCGAAGCCCTGATCGAAGTTTGGAGCGAAGCCCCGATCGAAGTTTGGATCGGAGCGCCAATACAAATTTAGAACGCAACGTGCAGGAGCGTAACGCGACTTCCAGCCTGGAGCGTAACGCGACTTCCAATTTAGAGCGGAACGCGACGTCCAGTTTAGAGCGGCGCGTGTTGCCCATCTCCGCCGAACCGCCGTCCTTCGAACTTCCCCTGGCGGACGAGGAGGGAGACATTCCTACCGTGGAACTCGCGGTTGCTCCCGAGGCGACTGACTCGCGCGTTACCGAGCGAGCCGACAGCAGGGACTTTCGAGGAGACCGGCGCAACAGACGTTCCAGGCGTCGGCGTCCGCGCGCGCAAGGCTTTCCCGAAACCAAGTACGCTCAATCCCCGGCCGCCACTTCTGCAGCATCCACCCCTCCGGAGCCTGTGCTCTCAAGGGGCCGCGAAGAGCAAGAAGAGGAGACGGCGGACGTAATCATCCTGCCCGGTGAGTCTCTGGCCAAGTACCGGCGCAGCGCCGCACCTCCCGAGAGCCCGTCACGTGCCAGGCCGGCATTCGAAGGCAAGCTGTTCCATAGACCACCGAATGGATCTGAGATTCGCGAAGCGGCGCCCGAAGCTCGCGACAGAGCCAGCGAAATCCCTTCCTCCCCTCACACCGATCCTTCCTTGCCAGAGACTGATCCTGCCGAGCAAGAGGCCATTGAGGACGAAGCAGAGTCCCTCGAGCTAACCGAGAAGATCTTCTCGCATCACGACGATGAGTCCCTCGAAGATGTGGAAGAAAAGATCGAGGAAGTGAAGCAAGATCAACCGAGCCTGCCTTCAGCCCTGCACGAAGACCTTCCTGAACCGCACAACTTTAGCGCCGCGCCCCAGGTATCAGCAGCTACGGAGCCCGCGTTGACCGAGATTCCGTTCTCTGAGGTTTCGCACGTAAGTCACATCGGCACGGAGCCACTGCCGGACCTTCCCCGAGGGGAATTGGTTGACGCCGATGAGTTCGAGATTCTTGACCTGGAGGACCCGGCCGCTCACGTGCCCGACGAGTTGTCGTCCGGCCACGAAGAGTTATTCGGCCCCGAAGGGTTATCCAGCCCCGAAGGGTTATCCAGCCCCGCAGGGTTATCCAGCGAGGGAAGGCAGCAGCAGCCTGAGGGCACGCCCCAGGCGCAGACCGCAACCCTTCGGGAACAAGGCGGACGATCTATGCATCGCGCTTCCCGCCGTATGCGACGCCGGCGTGGAGGAAATCGCCTTGCACAAGGTCCTGAGGCCGGAACAGGCGCGCTCAACGCTGGTCCTAGTCCAGTGACGGTCGTTAGTCCGGTGACCGTGAGTCCCCTGATTGCAATGGGCGCTGCAACCGCCCTCGAACCCGTCGTGGTCAGCCGGGAGACCTCGGAAGAGCGCTCAACCGATAGGCCGGAACGCATCATGCCTTCCATTGCGGATCTGCTGAAGGCCGGCCAGGAGATTATCGTTCAGATCGCCAAGGAGCCTCTGGGGCAGAAGGGCGCGCGCATCACATCGCATGTCGCCCTGCCCGGCCGCTACGTGGTCTTTATGCCCGGCGTCAGCCACGTCGGCGTTTCGCGCAAGATCGCAAGCGACGACGAACGGCTTCGCTTGAAGCGGATTCTGCAAACCCATCGCGTCGGCACAACCGGCGGGTTTATCGTCCGCACCGCGGGCGAAGGCGTTCCTGAAGAAGAGATCGCCGCTGACATGAACTTCCTTTACAGCCTTTGGCTCGACATCCGCCAGAAGGCTGAGAAGCGGCCCGCCCCGGCGCTGTTGCACTACGACCTTGATATCGTCCAGCGCATCTTGCGCGACCAGGTAACGGACGAATTCAAGGCCATTTGGGTGGATAACGAGGAGATGTATGAGAGCGTTTTGACGTTTATACAACGCTTTCAGCCGGCGCTGGTGGGACGCGTCAAGATGTATACCCGGCCGGCCCCCATCTTTGACGCTTTCAACATCACGCAGGAGCTCGAAAAGGCGCTGCGCCCCAAGGTGTGGTTGAAGTCGGGCGGTTACATCGTGATCAACCAGACCGAAGCTCTGGTCGCGATTGACATCAATACGGGTAAGTATGTCGGCAAGTCCAATCGCCTGGAGGACACCATCGTCAAGACCAATACCGAGGCTGTGAAGGAGATTGTCCGTCAGATACGGTTACGGGATTTAGGCGGCATCATTGTCGTTGACTTCATAGACATGGACGAGCGCAAGAACCGGCAAAAAGTGATGCAGGCGCTGGAAGAAGCCATGCGCGCCGACAAGGCCCCCTACAAAATTCTTCAGTTCAACGACTTCGGGCTAGTGGCAATTACCCGAAAGCGAGTCAAGCAAAGTTTGGAAAGAACGCTGTGTGCGCCCTGCCCGTATTGCGAAGGCGCAGGCTATGTGAAGAGCGTGCAAACGATCATTGGCGAGATCCTGATAGAAGCACAAAAAATCGCCCGGGCCATTGAGGGTAAAGACGTCATGTTAAGAGCCCACCCGGAAGTCGCGAAGGTTTTGAAGGCCAGTAATAATCGTTATCTGGAGGAACTCGAAGAGTTCCTGGGACGGCCTGTCCTGGTAACTGCCGACGCCACTTTGCACCAGGAAAAGTTCGACTTAGCGTAAGCTAGCGGAGCGTGTAGCGGATGTTAGACTGAGAGCGACTTAAGTCGTTAGGGACGCAAGTCGCTCCCTCGCTGGCGCCCGCCAGTAGCACCCAAGGAGAGATGGCCGAGTGGTTGAAGGCGCACGCTTGGAAAGCGTGTTTAGGGGAAACTCTAACGTGGGTTCGAATCCCACTCTCTCCGCCATAATAGAGTCAAGAGGTTACGGCGAACTCTAAGATTTAGCGTGCACTAGCGTGCAAACCTGATCCATAATCGGGTGAGGGCTATATGGCGCTCAAACTGTATCGTCGCCATCGGAAGGAATGCGAAGGCGTTCATACCGAAGATTCGCGCTCCGGCGAATTTGAAGAAGGCAGGAGAGGCTGGAAGAGATGCTCCTGCTTGATCCACGCCCCCGGCACAATTGCCGGGAAGTTCAATCGCAAGCACACCGGCAAAGCGAGTTAGGAAGAAGGTAGGGTGATCGCCGCCCGTTGGGAAAGCACAAGCTGGAATGGCGAGCTGCCTGCGCCAATACACGTTCCGTCTGCCGAGCCTCCGGCCAAGATGGCGGAGCGTTCCGAGGTTTCTGCGCCTAATACCCAACGCAAAAATAAAGCAGTGCTCGGCAAGCTGAAGAGCTATTCGGAGACCAAAGGCTACCTGCTGGTCGGGCAATGGACGCCGATGGATGTTCGCGAATTCCGCGCCTCCTGGGGCGTTGCCCCGAATACGGCATCGAAGAACATGACCATCGTCAAATCCTTCTTCGAATTCGCCGTCAGCAACGAGTGGCTTACACGTAGCCCGGCCAAGCTCGTTAAGGGACTGCGCGGGAAATCGGTTTATGGTGATAAGGAGCGCATTCCGTTCAGCGATGAGCGATTTCATTTCCATATCGGTGTACACGGGCCTTCGCATATCCGATGTCTGCACCTTTCACATCGACCGCCTGGAGCAAAACGGAGAATGCCACGTCCGTACCACGAAGACCGGCAGAAAGGTCTGTACCTGGATACCGGAATGGTTGCAGGAGCGCATCCGGTTGCGAGTAGATCTCCACGGGCCGCTCATTTTCGGGACGCACGCGACAAAGGACATGAACGTCGTAACCGATATTTGGCGGCGCAAGCTCAACAGGCTGTGGAGTCTTTGCGGGCCGTGGCGCGAGAAGCCGACTCCGCATAGATTCCGGCACACTTTCGCCCGCATCCTGCTGCAGAAGCCGGGCGTAACCGCGAGCGACGTGGCGGAACTGCTCGGCGACACCGAAGAGATGGTGCGCAAGCATTACGGGGCATGGGTGCCGGAGCGGCAAGAGCGGTTAACCAAGGTGCTCAGAGAGGCTTTCGAGGAAAAGCCGAAACCGAAGCTGGTGGTCATACCGGGCAAAAGGAGCTAAAGGCAATTCAGCAGCCGCGTGTGTATCCGGCGCGCAGCGGATTCAGGAACACTATAAACAGTGTGCGCTTTCTTCCGGCCCATACGAATTTTTAATTACGCCGGGATCGTCCTTCACGAGCTTGCGAACAGTCTCTCTGCCCAAACCCCAAAGGCGCGCGAGGTCGCCGATGCGGTAGTGCTTTTCGAAAGTAGTGTTCTCGCTCAGCATGGTTACTTAACTAGTTTTCGTCTTAACTCCCGTAGTCCTTTCATCCTTGAAGTCGGCCTGGATCGGTTCGTATGGCGCTTCGAATAGGATGTCGCGGTTCACACGCACTGTGAACTTGTATCCTGCCGGGATCTTGATCGTAGGCTGCACATTCAAGTTCTTTCGCGTTATTTGAGCGCCGGTTTGGCTCAGTTCTTGACCGACGGCACTTCCAGCAGTCTGCGTTGGAGATGGATACGTGAGAGCACTCTGGCTGGTTCTCTGGGAGATTTCGAAGGCGGCGGTAAAGAGGCTTGTCAGCACGGAGAATCCCACAAGCCTCGGATAGTGACTGTCTACTTTGTCGCGCAAAGCCCGGCATTGCCGTGGGAGTCAAGGCCCACCATGCCGTCAAGATCCACCGAGGAAGCGTCCGGATAGACGATGCGGCTCCAGACGACTTCCACACCGCCCTGCCCGTAGGCAATGCGTGAATCGTACTTCCCGATCAGGCGCGATCCTTGCGGGATAACGAGGTAAAGACCCGAGGCGGTGTCGTACACGTTTGAAGTCACGAGCGCCTTCAAATCTCCGGGGAGGTTTGAGTTGAGAGACTGTTCGAGAACCGCAGGAATCTCCCAGCCTGCTTTGATTTCGTAGCGCGACAACGGCGCTTCACGCGTCGAGCGAAGATAGTCCTCGGCTTGCCGGTTGCGCGCTGCTGCTAGGAACGTGGCCTTCCGGGATTGCATGTTTTGGCCGTTGTAATCGCTTTCGGGAGATTGTCCGTTAGGCAACTCCACAGAATCACCACCCTGCCGCGCGCCCAGAGCCCGGCTCAGGGCTTCGACTTGAGAAAGGTCATCTAATCCAGAGCGCACAAGCGGTGCGGGCGGATTGGCGCTGGACCATCTGGTGTCCGTCTCGCCAATGATGGGACCGCGATAGCTGCCGCTCTCGGTCTGCGCGGCGAGTGTCTTCGCGGAATCTCCGAGCACCTTCGCAGTGATGGACTTGGCTTCTGTGAGGGAGTCGCCGCTCGGCGCATCCACGGCAGTTCGCGGATCTGTGGCTATTTGCTTCGCATTGTCGGCCGGCTCCAGAATCGCAACCTCGTAGGCGCTCATGGTTGTGTCCGACTCTTTCTCTTCGACCTGCTGCCGGTCCCGGCGAAGTTCCTCCGTCTCTGGTTTGAGGACTGCGGCTGGCGAAGTACCGGAGGCTTCGGCCGTGAGAGCCGTTCCGATGGCCAGCGCTTCCTCGCCTATAGATTTGTCTCGTTCCAACGCAAGAATGAAATCAGTCGCTGTCGAGGCATCGTGAGCCGCACGGAAGATTTCGTTTTTATCGCGTTTGAGTACTCCGATCCAGGAGTTGACGTAGGCGGCGTGTTGTTCAGGATCATGCGGGATGCCACGCTGCGCAGCGAGGAAGACGCTGGCAAGCTCCGCGCGAAGTTCCTCCTTCGCATAGTTCGCGTCGCCAAAACGATAGGACTCGCTGAGCGTGGAGCGGTCGAGGCGCGAGGGATAACCGCTCCAATGCGCCAGCTCATGCAGTGCCGTGCCGTAGTATGCGGCGGCGTCTTTGAACGCTTCTTTCGGCGGCAAGTGGATGCTGTCCTGAGGGCGGCTGTAGAAAGCTCGATCCGCCTGGTCGTGCTTGATGTTCGCGCCCGAATTCTCTAAGATCTGCTCGCCCGCCTGGACAGCCTCAATAGTAGTCTGCTGTTTGGGCGTGTACGGCGGAATGCGCTCGATCTGCTGAGCGTTGAAAACGGTATACATGCGGTGGATGAGCCGCGACTTCTCCGAATCCGCGTTGCCCTGCTCCGTTCCGCCCAGTTGCGTCTTATCGGAAGCGGGTTTGACCTCCCAGTATTCGATCTGGGTGCCTTTCTCACCCCGACGCACCTGCCACCCATTATCAGAGGCCTGTTTGTAGGTCATCCATCTTGGGTCTTCGTAGCCGCGCTGCCGACCCGTAGCCATCAAGTGAATCGCATTGCCGCCCCGGTACGCTCTCTCGCTGTTTGGATTGAGTGGGATGCCGGGCGAGCTGACTCCTGGCTCCCAAGGCTTTTGCCATGGCGCGACACCGCGCTCCAGCATGCTTACGAGCAATGCCGGGGATGTCGAGTTACTCTGTCGAGACCGTAGGGAACGACGGGGAGCTCATTCTATCGCGGCTTACGCCTGTGGGCGAGTCCTCTCCGGTTCTGGTCTTGGTCTCGGCGATAGATGAACCCTCAGCTGCCAGCATCGCAAGACTTGAGCACGCATACGCGTTGCGGAACGACCTTGATCCTGGTCTGGGCCGCGCGGCCCGTTGAGTTAAGTCGTCACCACGGAAATCCAGCACTCATAATTGAGGATCACGGCGATGTGCTTGCGCGCAAGCTCGGCAATCCATGGGATTCTGGTGCCGTTTTTGAGGACCGCTGTTGGCATGGCAGTCGCACCTAGGGCGTCTACATCAGCGCGGCATACTTCATAAAATACCTGAAACCAGCCAACCTTTTTGTCGATAGCGCTAGGGGCGCGGCGTGGCTTTTCGGGTTTGAGCTCGCCTCCCGCCTTGCGCGCGGGCGGCAAACCCCTGACGCTCCCGCAATGATCTCCGGCAGTCTCGCGTACATGGCGCCCGAACAAACCGGGACGATGAATCTGTCCATCGATTCACGAAGCGATCTGTATTCTCTGGGTGAGCGAATTAACGGCATTCCGGTTATTGTCTCCGGGATGATCTCAAAGCTTGTTTGCAAGAACGCCGCTGATCCTCCGGGGAGATTGACAGCTGCGAATCGTTCCTTTTATCCAAACGTGATTTAGATCCCGTTAAGTGAAAAACAATGCAGAACGATCAAAGAAAAACAGCCGCGCGGACAGGGCGCTCTGCCGAAGCTTCTGTTCTGGTGTAAGGGAGACTTTGAGCGGGTAGATCGTTTATTCCGTCAGTCTGGACTGATGCGAGACAAGTGGGACCGGATTGCGGCCGAGGTCAGTTACGGTCGACGAAAGATGCACGCGATAGGTGCGCGGGAGATTAGAGCCATCGGCGACTTTCATGGCGAGAGGAATCGTCTCTACATGGTCGAGACAATTCCTAGCAGAGTTCGAAGTACTCGTAGCTTGCAAACAGAAGAAGATCTCGGCATACGTTCATCTGGATTTCCGATACCGTAACTTCCCAGAAGCTCCGAGTGGGGCTGCGCCAGCAGCAGTTCGCAACTTGCGTTGAGATCAACGTCGATCATTTGCCTGGAAACGGCAGCCAGCCGCGGGAAACGTAATCGCCAAGCGTGAGAGTGGCCATAATTAAGAACCACAACACACCACCGACCAATATGATCCGGACCACTTTCCCCTCGTAAAGCGCATGCATAAAAAAGGCGGCGATCAGGCCCGCTTTCGCGGTCGCAATTGCAACGGCGATGATCATTGTGAAACCACCCAGATCCGCCATTGCGATCAGAGTGGTAGCCAGCACCAGTGCCAACAAGGCGATCCAGGTGAGTGCATAGGTCTTAATCGACAGGATCGGCTGTTTCATCGCAGATGCAATCCCGGAAGGTAAAAGATCGCGTACAGGAATATCCAGACGACATCGATGAAGTGCCAATACAAGCCGCCCATCTCAATAGGGGTGTAGTACTCGGCTGAGAAGCTGCCCAGAATAGTGCGGAAGAGCAGAACGCTAAGTATGCCCAGCCCGATCGTCATATGCACCGCGTGCAGACCAGTCATGACGAAGTAGAAAACAAAAAACATCTGCACCTTTGCGGCGTACGGACCGGCATACTCGAACCAGAAACCGGGCGCTTTGTGGTCCTGATAGTGGAGGTAGTATTCCGTGAACTTGATGCCGAGAAAGACGACCCCGATAACCATTGTTGCCAATAAGAGAAGCGCGACAGCCCGCTGTTTTCCGAGCTGTGCGTTGTGGACGGCGAGCGCCATGGTGAAGCTGCTGCAGAGCAGCACGGCCGTGTTAATGGCGCCCAGCACAATCTCCATGTGAGCGCTGGCGATATCGAAAGCTTGTGGATTGCTCAACCGGTACACGGTGTAGGCGGTGAATAAGCCGCCGAAGAGCATGATCTCCGTGACGAGGAAAATCCACATCCCGATGCTGGCGGTCTCACGCTGCTGATCGGGCGTTTCGTACTGCTCACGCAGCTCAAGCGTTAGTGGACTGGACAAGGCCTAACTCCTGTTGCATGGCTTCGTAGTCGTAGGGACGCGTGTTCACGAGAGGCGTCTCTTCAAAATTGTGTTTCGGCGGCGGCGATGGTGTTTTCCATTCGAGACCCGTGGCGCGCCATGGGTTTGGCTCGGCAATCTTGCCGTACCGCAGTGACCAAAGCAGGTAAAACAGCGGTAGCACATAGCCGACGCCCAGAATGGATGCTCCAGCGGTGGAGAGAATGTTGAGCATCTGGAACTCCTCCGGATAGGCGGCGTAGCGGCGCGGCATCCCGAGGTAGCCGAGAACGAATTGCGGGAAGAAGGTGAGGTTGAAGCCGAGGAACACGGTGACGGCAGAGAGCTTCGCCAAGGCTTCGGGATACATTCGGCCGCTGATCTTGGGCCACCAATAATGCACGCCGCCGAGATAGGCCATGACCGTTCCGCCGACCATGATGTAGTGAAAGTGAGCGATGACGAAATAGGTATCGGTGAGGTGAACATCGAGCCCCAGCGCCGCCAGAAACAGACCGGTCATGCCGCCAATGGTGAACAGCCCTACAAAACCGATTGCGTACAGCATGGGCGTTTGCCACGAGACCGAACCTTTGTAGATTGTGGCGGTCCAGTTGAAGACTTTGATGGCCGAAGGCACAGCGACGAAATAGCTGAGGAGTGAGAAGACCATGGCCGAATAGACGGAGGTGCCGGCAACAAACATGTGATGTCCCCATACCAGAAAGCCTAAGATGGCGATGGCCATACTCGAGAACGCGACGGCCTTGTAGCCGAAGAGCGGTTTGCGCGCGAAAGCCGGGATGATCTCGCTGACGACTGCGAACGCCGGCAGAACCATAATGTAAACCGCCGGATGGGAGTAGAACCAGAACATGTGCTGGAAGAGAATGGGATCGCCACCGAGTGCGGGATCGAAGATGCCGACTTGAAAGATACGCTCCACCGCGACCATCAACAGCGTGATCGCGAGAACGGGTGTGGCCAATACGAAGATGAGGCTGGTAGCATACATCGACCAGATGAAAATCGGGAGCCGGAACCAGGTCAATCCCGGGGCGCGCATGCGATGGATCGTGGCGATGAAATTCAGCCCCGTCATGATGGATGAGAAGCCGTTGATGAAGATGCCGATGGCTGCGGCGACAACATAAGTGGTGGAGTACGTTGTGCTGAAAGGGGTGTAGAATGTCCAGCCCGTATCAACGCCGCCGCGGAAAAGAGCGTAGACGGTAAAGCAGGCGCTGAACATGAAGACGTACCAGCTGGCCAGATTGATTTTCGGGAAAGCAAGATCTTTGGCGCCGATCATCATCGGGATCAAGAAGTTTCCAAGCGTGTTCGGAATGGACGGAATGAGAAAAAACCAGACCATGATTATGCCGTGCATCGTGAACAGCTTGTTGTACGTCTCGGGGCTGACGATCCAACTGCGTGGCGAAAGCAGTTCCAGGCGCATCAGTAATGCAAAGAAACCACCCAGGAAAAACAACACGGTGATGGAGAACGTATAGAGAATCGCGATGCGCTTGTGATCGGTTGTCAAAAGCCAGGAGAGGATGCCTTGCTTTTCCGTAAGGTAGTTTTTCTCGACTCGATTTGCTACTGCTTCGATCATGTCAGCGTTGTTCCAAATGAGAGCCGGAGTTTGAGGTTGCGTTCGGCCCGGCGATGCCCGGCTGGGTTCCGTATTGCTTGGGCGTGGTGCCCGAACTGGAAGGTTGCTGGGTCCCCGGCTGCGGACCCAGCGCTTTTACGTAAGAGATCAGCGCGAGCACCTGTTCCTGAGAAAGCTGAGCAGAGAAGTTGGGCATGATATTTGGCTGGAAACCGTAAACGATCTTGGCGTTTGGCTCCAGAATCGATTCACGGATATAAGAATCATCTGCAGTGACCGTCTGGCCACCATCGATTTGCACCGGATGCATGTAGAGATTGCGTAGGTCGGGGCATCGGCCCTGGTTGTCGAAATGGTGGCAGTTAGCGCATCCGTACTGGTGGAACAGTTTCTCGCCTTGCGAGGCCAGCGACCCTTCGGCGGCGCCTTGCGTCAACCAAGTCTGGTAATCCTCCGGGCGCATCGCGTAGACGTAACCGATCATGCCGGAGTGCTTGGTGCCGCAATACTCGGCGCAGAACAGGTGATACTTGCCGGGACGAGTGGCTTTGAACCAGGTTGTTGTGTAGCGGTCCGGAAGCACGTCCTGCTTGGTGCGGAAGGCTGGTACGAAGAAGCTGTGAATGACATCTTCCGAAGTCATGGTCAACTTGACGGCTCGGCCTATCGGGATGTGAAGTTCATTGATCTCGCGCTGGCCCTCCGGGTGTTCAATTTTCCACATCCACTGCTTGGCGACTGCATACATGGGTATGGCGTCGTCCGGAGGCCGCTCAATGTCGAAGTATAGTTTCGCCCCCCAGCCGAACATTCCCAGAAAGAGCACGAACGGGGTGACGATCCAGGTTGCTTCCGCCGGAATGTAATTGCGTCTCTGGTTCCCCATCTCATTTTCATGGCGGCGGTGGTACCGGATCGCGGAGTAGACGAGAAAAGCGGCAATTCCCACGGCGACTGCAGTGCATAGAACCACCATCAGGATGAAGAAGAAATTCACTTCGCCTGAAACGGAGGAAGCCGAATCCGGAAAGAATTGAAGGTTGCTCATGGATGCGGCGCTTCCTTCCATGTGGTTCCGCCTTCGCGCGCAAATTTGTGATCGCGAAGATCGCGGCGCCAGAAGAGCCACAGACCCACGGCCATGGCGATGAGCGTCAGGATTCCCGCCAGGCGCAAGATGTTCATCACTACGGCGCCGTATTTGCCGGTCTTCGGATCGTAGTGATAGCAGAACAGCAGAATCTGGTCGACGGGCGATCCGATGCGGTCGTGTGAGGCTTCGATCAGCCCAAGCTTTAGATCTTTCGGCTCATACTCAACGCCATAGAGATAGCGTGCGACGCGGCCTTCAGGGGTGATGATCATGACGCCGCTCGCGTGAATGAACATTTTGTTTACGGGATCCCAGCGATAGCCAAAACCGACGGATTGCATGACGGGTTGTATGGACGATTGTGAGCCGACTAAGAAATGCCACCCCTTGGTTCCGGCGCGGCTGGAGTAGCTGTGGGAATAATGATCCCGCTTCTTGCTGGCTTCCTCCGGTGTGTCTCCCGGATCGAAACTGATTGCTACGACTTCGAAATCACCTCCGGGCTGGAGTGACAGCGGACGCAGACCGGCAACCACGCCGCTCAGAATCTGTGAGCAAAGCATCGGGCAACGGTAGTAGACGGGGGCCAGAAGCACTGGTTTGCCGCGGAAGTACGTGCTGAGCGGAACGGATGCGCCGGTCTCATCGCGAAAGACGCTATCGAGCGGAATTTGTGAATCAAGCTTCTGCTGAATGCCGACGCCTTTGAAATTGGGCGGTAGAAAAGCGCGGTTCGTCTGGGCGGCCGCGAAGCTTACAAAGCAAGATAGCGCAAGTAGCGTCTTCATCGCGGCTCCGGCTCTACTTTGCCTTCGAAACCGGTCAAGCGGGTTCCGGCCTGCGGCTGTGAAAGATTCAGGGTGGCCGGCTGGGGTTGAGGTGGAATGCCGCGTTGCGCCACAATCTGGATTGCCTGCTCGATGGGAATGGCAACTGTTCCTTTGCTCTTTTCTACCCACGAATAGTGACTCAGTTGCCAGTCTTCTCGTGTTCGCATGGCCTTTAAGTCCTGACGTGGAGATTCCTGCAGCCTCGGTTCCGGGGGCAGCGGATTGCCATGTTCGGCAATCGGTAACGGCGCAGGACTTACGTCTGCGCGATGGTGCGCCAGCAAGACGAAGCAAAGATAGACCACGCCAAACAAGATCCACAAGCCGGCGAGCACAGAAGCCCCGGTAATCAGCACGCCGCGTGCAAAGATATCGCTGTGCTCAAAATGAATTTCCTGGTGGCGCGGTTCATTTTGACGCAAATCACCCTTATTCAAATCGGTGTTATGCAAATCAGTCGCCATGCTGCAGAGCCCTCTCGAGGTTTGGCGCCTGAAGCGGCAACAAGGGACGTTGCTTCAGTTGCCAGAGAAAGAACGCCATCCAAAGTCCGCCCATCGCGAGCGGAACCGAGAAATTCAACCAGTGAATGCGCAGGCCGTTCTTGTAGTAGCCCGGCATCACAATCCACGTGAGATCGACAAAGCGCATCACGATGATCAATCCGACTACACAGGAGAGCGCGACCGCGTTGCGCTTCAAGGGGCGCGAAAGCAGCAGCAAGAAAGGCACGATGAACTGGAACAAGATGAGCGCCACGCCCAGCCATCCCCAGGACGTGGCGAAGCGGCGCAGATACCATGGGATCTCGTCCGTCAGGTTGCCGGTCCAGATGATCAGTAGTTGCGAGAACGCGAAGTAAGCCCACAACATGACGAATGCAAGCAACAGCTTGCCCAAATCGTGAAGGTGAGCCGGCTTGAATTTGCTGGCGAGCGGTTCGCGCCGGGACAGCAGCGCCATGGCGATAATGACAAACGCAAAAGCGGATAACCCTTGGCGCGCCACGAAGAGAAAACCCCAAATCGTCGAATACCAGTCTGTCTCCAGCGATTCGGCCCAGTCGATAGAGGAGAACGTGACGGTGAAGGTGTACAGAATGAGACCTCCCGCGCTCAGTGCGGTAAGGCGCTTCTCCAATTGTGCGCGTGCACTGGCCTCGCCGCCGCGCTCATCCTGCTCCGCGGACCACTTGTTCAGAAGATAAGCAAATACCAGCCAGATGGCGAAGTAGATCGCCGCGCGCACGGTGAACATGGTGGGGTTCATGTATGAGCTTCGATGCTGAAGAACGTATTCCTTTCGCACCAGGTCCGCGTGGGCCCAATCGTAGAGAGTGGGAAGACCAAACAGGATCGGGATGAAAAGAATCGCCAGCAGCGGCAATGTGCGGGTGGCGGACTCGAGCGTCCGTCGCGTCATCACACCCCAGGCTCCGGACGTGAGGTACTGCATCATCACGATGCCCATGGACCCCAGAGCCAAGCCGAGGAAAAAAAGATAGCCCATCAGGTAAGAGCGGAAGAAGTCACCCGGGCTAAAAAACGCGCCGATCACAGAGACCACGGACAAGACAGCGCCAACGCCGAGCGCAGCTGCCAGAAATCGCCGCAAATCGATCTCGAGTTCGGGAGAAACGTCGAACGCCGATGTCACTTTTGCCCTTCCAGTTGCGTTCTTGCGCTTGCCGGGATTTCGTCGACGGTTGCGTTCCTGCTGAGTTGCAGCGCGCGGATGTAAGCGACAATGGCCCAGCGGTCACTCACCGGAACCTGATCGGCGTAGTCGCCCATGCCGCCGTAGCCGTTGGTGATCACTTGATAGATGTAGCCGGGGGGCACGGAGCGCAAACGGTCGGTGTTGAAGTTCGCCGGTGCGCGAACGCCGCGCTGCGCTACCATTCCGTTGCCATCTCCCAGACTTCCATGGCACGGGCTGCAATAAATGTCGTATCGGTCCTGACCGCGGTGCAGCAGCTGAGCATTCACCGGCATTGGAATGCTCGCAAGAAATGTTCCATTCGCCGCGCCAATGTGAAACGAGTCATTGTCCTCCAGTTCATCGCGCGCAATAGTTCCAGCGGGAATGGGGCGGGCGGAACGTCCATCGGCGAAGAACCTGCTTTCGGCCAAGGGTTTGTATTTGGGTTGATCCTGCATGTCCTGACGGCAGCCACTCGCGCAAAGGAGGAGAGCGAGAATGATCACGACACTGCTATTCGTTTTCAACTTCCCAGACTCCTATGGGGTGAAACTCACGGAGAAACTCAGCCGTCAATTCAGAGCTATATATGGGATCGCGCTTTTCAATGCAGAGAAAAAAACGATTGCTTGAAGCGTGGGCGAATTCAGGCAAATTAAAGAGGGGAAAATGAGGCCGCGGAAAACCGCACAACACCAGCGTTCCGAAGAAAGCTGAGCAGCCGGCAAACAGCACCGTGAGTTCGAACAGGATCGGGATGAAGGAAGGCCAGCTATCAAGAGGGCGTCCGCCTACGTTGATCGGGTAATCAATCGCAGCGATGTAGTACTGCATGGCCCACGCGGTTGCCGCGCCGGCGAAACCGCCCAGCAGCACCACCGGCGGGACCAGATTCCAGCCCGGGACGATTTCATCGAGATCTTTGATGGCATAGGGCGAATAGGCTTCGAACCGGCGATAGCCCCGTTCTTTCACTTTGCGCGCGGCCTCGACCAGTTCAGTGGGACCGTCAAACTCCGCCACCAGTCCATAGGTTGCCGCGTCCCTCATTTCTCGGTGCCTCCGCCAGGTTTCGAGAAGGGGAGTAATTCCCGTACTTCCGCCATGGAGATCATGGGCAGAAAACGCACGAAAAGCATGAACAGCGTCACGAATAACCCCACTGACCCGTACAGCGTAGCGTTGTCCCAGAATGTCGCGACGAAGTTCGACCAGGAGGAAGGCAGAAAATCGCGATCCAGGCTGGTGACGATGATCATGTAGCGCTCTACCCACATGCCGATCAGCACCACCACGGCAACAGCAAAGAGAGGTTTGGGATTCGTGCGGACCTTGTAGGACCAAAGCGCCTGCGGAATGATGACGTTCAACAGAATGACGAGCCAGTACGTCCACGATTGCGGTCCGACGGCTCGATTGTGCACCACGTAAAGTTCGAACTGGTTGCCGCTATACCAGGAAGTGAATGGCTCAATCAAGTAGGTATAAGCCAGAATCAGCCCGTTCACGAGCATGAGCTTGGCGCAGTTATTCAGGTGCCGCACGGTAATCAGGTTGTGAAGACCATAGACGGCGCGCAGCGGAATGCACAGGATAAGCACCATCGCGAAGCCGGAGTAAATGGCCCCCGCGACGAAATAGGGCGGAAAGATCGTCGAGTGCCAGCCCGGCAAAATGGCGATCGTGAAATCGAAGCTGACCACCGTATGCACAGAGAGAACCAATGGCGTTGCTAATCCCGCAAGCAGAAGGGAGGCACTCTGATGCATCTTCCAGTGATGGGATGCGCCGCGCCAGCCGAACGCGAGAACGGCGTAGACGCCGTATTTGAGCTTGGTATCCGCGCGGTCGCGCAAAGTGGCTAAATCGGGAAGCATGCCGAGATACCAGAACAACAGCGAGATGATGGCGTAAGTCGAGACAGCAAATACATCCCACACCAGCGGGCTGCGAAAGTTAGGCTGAATCGTCATCGTGTTCGGGTACGGGAACACCCAATAAGCAATCCAGGCGCGCCCCAGATGCAGCAGCGGGAATAAGCCGGCGCACGCGACCGCGAACAGCGTCATGGCTTCGGCGAAGCGGTTGATGGAGTTGCGCCAGGGCTGATTCAAAAGCAGCAGAATCGCGGAAATAAGAGTTCCGGCGTGGCCGATCCCAATCCACCAGACGAAGTTCGTAATGGCAAATCCCCAGGCAACAGGAATTTCGAGGCCCCAGATGCCAACACCCTTGCCCAGCAAATATGTGACGGAGATTCCGAAGAGTAGCAGCAAGAGCACGCCCGAACCAAAAGTGATCCACCAGAACGGCGGCGTCTTTCGGGTGAGGACGATGGAGCTGATTTGCTCGCTCACGGTCTCGAACGTTTGACTGAGTGCAACTACGGCGAGTGGATTGTTCGGGTCGAGTTCGCGGCCAGTGTGGCGCTGTTTCTCTTCGACCGTCATGCGGGGAACTCCGGGTTAGGATTCCGCAGCTCGGCGAGATAACTGGTGCGCGGCCGGGTGTTTAGTTCGCCGAGCAAATCGTACTTCAGCTTTTCCGCCTTGAATTTGGCCACCTGATTTGCCGGGTTGTTCTTGTCTCCGAAAGTGATGGCCTGCGTGGGACATGCTTGCTGGCAGGCCGTCTTGATCTCCCCGTCGCGAATGAAGCGATCTTCCGTCCGCGATCGAATCTCCGCTTCACGAATGCGTTGCACACAGTATGTGCACTTCTCCATCACACCGCGGCTGCGCACCGAAACGTCGGGATTGCGCTGCAACTTCCAAGTCTCGGTTGTCCAATCCTGGAAGAGCAGGAAGTTGAAGCGGCGGACTTTATATGGACAGTTGTTGGAACAGTAACGCGTGCCGACGCAGCGGTTATAAACCATGTCGTTTAGACCGTCGCTGCTGTGGTTGGTCGCCTGCACCGGGCAAACCAGTTCGCAGGGCGCATTCTCGCATTGCATGCAAGGCACCGGCATGTAGTAAGCCGACGGCAAACTGATGTCGCCTTCGTAATAAGTGTCGATTCGCAGCCAATGCATGGCGCGGCGCGCCAGAACCTGCTCTTTGCCTACGACCGGAATGTTGTTCTCCGCCTGGCAAGCCACCACGCACGCCTGACAATTCACGCAAGCTGTCAAATCAATCGACATGCTCCACGCATAGCCGTTGTACTGCCAATGCGGATAGAGCGTAAGGTTCTCTTTAGGTGGGTGAGTTTTCTCGATAACGAAATCGGGATTCTGCCTGTAAGCCGAAACCGTATTCGCAACCACGATGTCGCGGCCTTCCATCGACTGGTGCATCTGTGTGGTCGCCAAGGGATACGGCGTGTCCAGTTTGTGCAGTTCGATGCCCGAAGCTTGCCATAAGGCGTCGGCGGTACGAAGAAGATAAGCATTGAATCCCGCACCATTGCCTGCCCGCCCTGACTGCGTTCGTCCCCAACCCAGGTCTACGTTGATCGATTCATCCGGTTGCCCGGGAAGAATCCAAACTGAACCTTTGACCGAAGCCGCACCGCGGCGAATCTCAACGTGCTGCTGATTTGCAAAGCCCAGCCGCTTCGCCGTGCGCGGGCTAAGCATCACTGCGTTGTCCCACGTCAATTTAGTCATGGGATGCGGCAGCTCCTGCAGCCACATATTGTTCGCATAGCGGCCGTCGTAGAGGTACACGTCCGGCCGGAAGACTAGTTCAAGGCCAGTCTGTTCGTTGTGGGCCGGCGATCCGAACTTAGCGTTAAGGAGCGCTGGAGTGATAGACGGCAGAGCGGAATTCGCAATCAGCCCATCGCGGACGGACTTGCGCCACCAAGCCTCGAAATCGTTCGCTCCACTTTGACTTGTCCAATAGCCGCGCACGATCTCGTAGGACGAGCGGCCCGGGAACTGCACGACTGCATCGAGAACTTGGATTTGGGAATGAGAGCTGTACAGCGGAGCAATCAGCGGCTGAATGATACTGATGGTGCCGTCGACGGAGCGCGCATCGCCCCAGTCTTCAAGAAAGTGCGGCTCCGGAATGTGCCAGTGCGTTTTAACGGCCGTTTCGTTCAGGTGCAGGCTGACGTGAACGGAATGCTTTACCTTATCGAGGCCTTCGGCAAACTGAAAATCCGCGGGAGCGTTGTACACCGGATTGCCTCCCAGAATCAGCAGCGCGTCCACTTTTCCGTCGTTCATGTCGCGCGATAACTGGCGCAGCGATTCGATCTGATCTGTCGGCTCCACTTCCAGCGGCTCCGTATAAATCACCGTCTTACCGCCATTCCCGAGTGCCACGTTCATGGCCTGCGCCAGGGCATGCACGCCCGCCGACTGTTGTTCACCTGGAATAACAACGCAAGTGCCTTTGTGCGCCATCAAATCACGCGCCACGGCTGCTACCCAGGTAACGTGGGGATTGCCCGTTCCTGCAGGAACTGCACTCGATATTCCAACCGCGGCTGCGAGTCCGGCGGCAAACGATTCAATTTCGGCGTAGCGCAAGGGCAAGCGGTGATCTGCTTTCCCGCCCGTTGCTGTCATCGTGCTCTCCACTGCGTACAGCCGGTTCATGTCCAGCCGATCGCCGCGGCGCCGCCGTGCTGCGAAATCACGGGCGTAGCGCGTAGAGCCCGGACCGCAGGCAAGAAAGTCCGCATCCAGCGAGAGCAGCACGTCCGCGTTCTCTAGCTGGTAATGGGTATGCACTGGCTTGCCAAAAACACTGTGAGCTGCAGCGCGGGCCGAATGCGCACCAGCGGGATCGAACTGGTGCCACTTCGAGGACGGAAACTTCTTGAGGACCGCTCTGATCTGGTTGCCTAGCGTCGGAGAGATGACCGTCTCGGTAAGAATGCGGAATCCTTCGCCTGAGCGCGTCTGAAGCGGCGCAATGGACTGCTGCCACCACACCAGAAACGAATCCCAATCCTGCGGGACTCCGCTATGCGAAATTGCTTTCGCCCGGTCAGGATCATACAGATCCATCAAACAGGCTTGCGATAGAACGCTGCTGGCCCCCAGACTAGCCGGATGATCGGGATTACCTTCTATCTTGGTGGGCCTGCCAAGATGACTTTCAACGATAACTCCTTCCGCGATCCCGTTCACCGGGGCAGCCGTCGCGTAGTACTTCGGCTTGCCGGGAATGACGTTTTCGGGCGGATCTACGTAAGGCATGATGGTTTCGGTTGGCTGCCGCGTGCAACCCGTGATCCCGGCCAATGCCATTGACCCCGCCATCAGCGCTAAAAATCGGCGGCGGCTCGCGGACGAAAACTCGATGCCTTCTTCGCTGAAGTTTTCCTCTTCTTGCCGTGCAGCCACGCCTTCAAATTCATCTACGCTTTGCCAGTAACGCGGTGAATGCGGCTGCTGAGTAAGCGCCTCTAGCGGAATCAGATTGCGCGCTGGATTCTTTGCTGGCATCTTCACCTGTGACATGTGGAGCAACTCGTAAGGCTGTGCAGATGGTACGCCTTCACCAGCCGCGAGCCAAGCGCGATCTGGTCAGCTGGCCTCGCGTAATCCATCGAGAAGACCTCATCGCGCGGCCGCACATACCGCTCGGGATGCCGATGACAATCGAGGCACCACTCCATCGTGAGCGGCTGTGCCTGCCAAGTGAGCGGCATCTTGTCTACTCGTCCGTGGCAAGTGGAGCAGCCCACGCCAGCGTGCACGTGAATGCTGTGGTTGAAGTACACGAAATCCGGTAAATCATTCACGCGTGTCCACTCAATCGATTTGCCCGTCCGGTAGCTTTCACGAACCGGTTCGAGCGTCGGGCTCGCCGCCCACATCTGAGAATGACAATTCATGCAAACCTTGGTAGCAGGGATATTCGCGAAAGAAGAAGTCTCAACTGTGGTGTGACAGTAGCGGCAATCAATGCCTAAGCCGCCGACGTGATGTTCGTGGCTAAACGGAACAGGCTGTTCACGCGGTACGTTCTGCATGGTTTCGTAAGGCGAGCGAACAATTAGGTACCCCAGACACGAAACGAACACCACGGAAAGCAGACCGCCCAGGATGCTGAGCTTGGCAATGGTGTTGGCGCTTCGAGAAAAAAACTGCGGCATACGGTGGCGGCTCCAACAACGTGGAGCCAAGTTGATTTAATGTTGCCTCAATAGATTGCTTTTGAGTGACTCGCCTTTAGCGCTAAACGTTTCCCCATGCGCCACCCCAAATTACTTCCTGGCTCGAGTTACTTCCGCGGCGCCATGCCCGGCGCGCTGTTGGTGGAAAGAGGCGCGCGCATCTCTCGACGAGACCACGCCCGCATGCTCCACGGCGAAGCGTATCAGCAGCGATCCAAGGGTTCCGATTATGCCGGCTGCAACGCGCTCTTGTCGCGATTTGCTTTTGCGAAAGCCCATCACCAGACTGGCTGCCGTCAGCAGCGTGGCGCCCTTCCACAGAGCGCCACTGAATCCGCGCTTCAGCGGACGGGCTACACGTGGAACAACGGAAGCTTGCCTTTCCATCGCAAACGCAGCTGCGATCTCGGCGATTTGGCCGACACTCCCGAACACCTTTGTGAGGCGCCGTTCATCCTCGTTCTCAGCAAAAATTTCAAAGAGCGAACCAACGCTCGACATCGCGGAGGCGCCAAAAAGAATCGGAAGCGCACGCCGGGATTCCTGCCATAGCGGAACCGCCGTATTGGCGATCAGGACTCCTGTATAGGTTGCGAGCGCCATTCCGAATACTCCCGAAGCAATCCCGAAAGCATTGCCCATGCTGCCGAGCACTCCGCCACGGCCCCGCAATAGAAGTGGAGGAGCTGAAGTGGCGCCCACCGCGCTTAAAATCCACGCACCCATGTTCATCGGCGAAGTGGGCCGGAAGACTCGCAGCATATTTAGAAACCGCGAAGGCCGCCCCAAATCGCGGATAAGCAGTAAGCCACTCACGCTCGCGCCAATGAAACCGATCCAGTGGCAACGTCGAATCAGACATGCAAATCTGCTTTCATCGACTAGCTGCGACGCCGCACCAAACACTAGCGCAGCACCCGTCAGTCCTCCAACGTAGTAGTAAGTCGGAATGGCCCACTCCCACACCGATTCCTTCAGCAGCGGCCGCTCGTAGTAAGTGGGATCGCTGCTCTGAGGTTCTGGTAAATGCTGCCACAGAGTCGGCCCGCTCGTCAAATGTTCATCGGGTCGTCCGGAGGATCGCTGGTTGGCAGCCTCGCCCGCAAGCGATCCGAGATCTAAATCGATATCGCGCCCGTCCGTGTAGACCGGCTCAACAGACTTCTTATAACGGACATTCATGCGCTCTTGCCGCTCCGAGCGCCCAGGAGTGCCGCTCCCATCGCTACCACCGCCATCCCGAGTGCGCCCGCCGCCATGGACATCCAGGCGTCTTTCACCTTCTTGGTGGGAACAACGGGATCGGGAGGAAGGTTGTAAACCTCAGGCTTGTCCACTAGCAGGAAGAAGGCGTTCAAGCCTTCGGTTCCCGGTTGATTCTCCGGGTCGGCGCCGTACAGGTATGCATCCGTCAGTCCCTGCCCGTGCAACTTCTCCACCCGTTCGACCGCCTTTTCCCGCAGCTCGCTCAAGCTGCCGAACTGAATCGATTCGGTAGGACAGGCCTTCGCGCAAGCAGGCGTCATGTCTTCCCGAATCCGGTCATAGCAGAGCGTACACTTCCACGCGCGCCCATCTTCCTCGCGCCGGTCTATCACTCCGAAGGGACAGTTCACAATGCAATAGCCGCAGCCGTTACATATGTCGGGCTGCACATACACCGAGCCGAATTCCGTTCGCATGATGGAGCCGGTTGGGCAACTCTCCAGGCATCCGGCCCGCGCGCAGTGTTTGCAGACGTCCGAAGAGAACAGCCAGGAAAATGCGCCTTCATCTTGTGTATGCAGCGCGACCGGACGTTCCACGAACGCAACATGCCGCCAGGTGGAAGCTCCCAGCTGCATGGTGTTGTCATAAGACATGCCGGAAAAAATAAATCCGTCATCCGGCAACTGATTCCATTGCTTACAGGCCACCTCGCACGCCTTACAGCCGATACAGAGTGTCGTGTCAGTGAAGAAGCCTTTAGTTTCCGCCACGCTCACACATTCCCTTCTTTGCTCTCTTGCGCCCTGAAGCCGTGCTTGGTTTCAGGCTTGTGCCGCGCCCGCGGAAGATCGCGATTGTCCATTTCAGAAGGATGCAGCAGCTTGCCGAGAGGTCCGCTGCTCGCATGCCTGCCCCCTTTGCTCTTCCGGCCCGCCTCGATCATCCCGGTCAGCGCTTTCGATTCCTGAATGGACGAATTCGGGTCGGCGACAAAGCCAATCAGATCGTTCGTCGCATCGCCGCGGACCAATCCCTTACTCGACCAGTGATACGGCAAACCGATCTGATGGATGACGCGCCCCTTGATGCGCAATGGGCGGATGCGCTGCGTCACCAGCACGCGCGCTTCAATCTCCCCCCGCATGGTTCGAATGGTGGCCCAGCCGCCGTTTTTCAATTTGCGCTCAGCGGCAAGTTCCGGCGACACCTCACAAAACATTTCCGGCTGCAGTTCGGAGAGCCACGATAACCAGCGGCTCATTCCGCCTGCGGTGTGATGCTCCGTTAAGCGGTAGGTGGTGATCAGGTACGGGAACCTTTTGTCCTCATACGGCTGATGATACGGATTGTCTTTCCGCCGCCATTCCATTCGCTCCGGATTGCATTGCTGGCCGTACAGGGGGTTCTTCACGACTGATTCTTCCGGTTCGTAGTGTGTCGGCAGCGGCCCATCTTTCAAACCCGTGGGGACGTAGATCCATCCCTTGCCATCGGCTTGCATCACGAACGGGTCAATGCCGGAGATCGTGTCCTTCCCGCGCGCCTCTTTCGATGGCCGGTATGAGGGCGGCCGCTCGACAATGAAGTCCGGTGTATCGTGTCCTACCCATTCGCGTTTGGCTTCGTCCCACCACACCAACGATTTGCGCTCTGACCAGGGCTTTCCTTCCAGATCGGCCGACGCGCGGTTGTATAGCACGCGGCGGTTATGCGGCCACGCCCAAGCCCATTCAGAAGCAATCCAGTTTTGTTCCCAATGCGGCTTACGTCGGGCGGTCTGATTCACGCCATCCTTGTACGCGCCTGAATAAATCCAACATCCGCAAGCCGTGGAGCCGTCATCCTTCAGCGACGTGAAACCCTCTACGGGCTTACCGTCCGCGACCGTGTAGCCATTGATTTCGTGCAGTACCGCTTCCGCGCTGGGTTCCTGGAGCGGTCCCTCCGTGGGGTAGTTCCACGTTAGGTCCCGAATGGGCCAGTTCCTTGGCTGGTCGAACTCATTCGCGTAAAGCTGCTTCAGCCGCTGTCCAAGTTTGAATACGAAGTCCAACTCGCTGCGCGAATCGCCCTTCGGCTCGATGGCCTTGTTGTGCCATTGCAGCAGCCGTTGCGTATTGGTGACGCTGCCGTCCTTCTCGGTGTGAGCCGCAGCGGGGAAGAAAAATACCTCGGTCCCGATTTTTTCCGGCTTTACTTCGCCGCGCTGGATCTCCGGTGCTTCGCGCCAGAAATCCGCAGTTTCCGTTAACTGAAAGTCGCGCACCACCAACCATTCCAACTGGCGGAGTCCCTTGCGTTGCAGCGGCCCATTCATGGAGCCGACCACCGGGTTTTCGCCCATGACGAAGTAGCCCTTCACCGCTCCGTCCACCATGTCGACAACAGTGTTCATGTGCGAATGGTCACCGGTTAGAGTGGGGAGGTAGTCGTAGCACCAGTCGTTTTGCTTGGTAGCCGCTGCGCCGTACCACGCCTTCATCAGGGAGATGAAGTATTTGTGGAACTCACCCCACCAGCCGGAAGGCGATTCGTTCAGCCGCAAGTAAGTTTTCAGGTCCTTATCGTGTTTTGCCTTCGGCATAGGCAGATAACCCGGCAAAAGATTATAGAGCGTCGGTATATCGGTCGATCCTTGAATCGAAGCGTGCCCGCGCAGCGCCATTACGCCACCGCCAGGGCGACCCATATTCCCCAGCAGCAACTGAATGATCGCGGCCGTGCGGATATATTGCACGCCAACGGAATGTTGTGTCCAACCCACTGCGTATACAAATGCGCCGGTCTTCTCCCGGCCCGAATTGCGGCACAGAGCGTCGGCAACTTTCAGCAGAAGATGCTGCGGTATGCCACAAATGTCCTCCACCATTTCGGGCGTATAACGAGAGTAGTGGCGTTTTAGAATCTGAAAGACGCAGCGAGGGTTTTCGAGCGTGGGATCGGTGTGCTCGGACTGAATGGGTTGGCGCTGCGTCGGCTCACCCTTTTTGCCGCCTTCCGATTCGCGCGCGCCGCCTGCCGGTTCGGGATCTACGTCCTTGTACATCCAGGTGCGCGTTTCATAGGAACCCTTCTTCGATTCCCAGCCGCTAAACAGCCCGTCCAGATCTTCTGTATCCTGAAACTCCTCGCCAATGAGAGCGGGCGCGTTGGTGTAGTTAACGACATATTCCTTGAAGTACGATTCGGTTTCCAGAATGTGGCGAATGATGCCGCCGAGGAACGCGATGTCGGAACCAGCGCGGATTGGCACATGTAGGTTTGCCACCGCGCTGGTGCGCGTAAACCGCGGATCCACGTGAATGATCGTGGCGCCGCGCTCCCGTGCCTCCATTACCCAGCGAAACGCCACTGGATGACACTCGGCCATATTCGAACCTTCAATGACGATAACGTCCGAATTCACCAGGTCTCCTGGGAACGTCGTCGCACCGCCCCGTCCAAACGAGGTCCCCAAACTAGGGACCGTGGAAGAGTGTCAAATACGGGCCTGATTTTCGATTTGAACCATCCCTAATCCGGTGAACAACTTCTTGATTAGGTAGTTCTCCTCGTTATCGAGAGTGGCTCCGCCCAGGTGAGCCATGGCCATGGTGCGGCGGAGCGGGTCGCCATCCTTGTCCTTGTCTTCCCAGTTCTCATCGCGCGTCTTCTTCACGCGCTGCGCAACCATCTCCAGGGCCTGTTTCAGTGGGATCTTTTCCCACTCCGTTCCATAAGGACGCCGGTACAGAACATCGGAAACACGATGCGACCCCGTTACCAATTGGAAAGTCGCGGCACCCTTCGGACATAGGCAGCCTTGCGACAGAGGAGAAGCTGGGTCCCCCTCGATATCGATGATCTTCTGGTCTTTGACGTAGACAAGCTGGCCGCAGCCCACCGCGCAGTACGGGCAAACCGAGCCTACGACCTTGTCGGCGTGTTTCGTTCGTGCTGAAAGCGACCCGCTGCGCTCAGAAGCAACGGATTCGGCTAATCCAAACACATCGCCGTTCTTTATCTGACGAACTACGGGCCATTGCATGGGAGACAGATTCATGTCGGGTATCCGGTAGCTAGATGCACAATGTTGGCTAAATCCATCAACGACATTCCCCCTCAGTTATGCGAGTGCTTTCCAAGTGTTTTCGGCGCTGCAGGAAGGCTGGCCTGCTCACCCTCGGGACCTTTACAGGGTGCCCAGATCAAAATCCTCTTGTATGATCAGGATTATCCTAATCCATGCGAAATGTTGTGCGTTTAATCACGCAAAGTGAAGTTTCTCCAGCTTTGATATACTCGTGATCCCAATCGAGATTGTCGAGAGCTCGCAAAAAGCTCGCGAACGTGATGTCGACTTCCGAGCACACTCGTTCCAGGCTTTTCTCTTCATTACCGCGGATCTGAATGTGAAGCTCCTCGCAAACCAACCCTGCGCTTGGAATTGCATTTAACAATGCACTAAGCTTCGTGTTCGAATTGAGCTGCATTTACTCCTGTCGTACGCCCTTTTGTTGCGCGTCCGCAAAGCAGCGCTTCTGGGCTCAAATGCGCCTATTTGCCAACGCGCCAACCGGCTCCACTGGATCTCGCGCCGTTTGATTTGGCATGAGTGATTGTTTCTAAAGTTGAAGGCTCAAACTGACCATCATGCGCGCGAACGTTGAAATGTGGGCTTCGGCTATAGAGTCTCGCCCATAGCGCTGGTGTCGCTGTGAGAATAGTCACACCAACTGCATAAATCTGTGGGATTTTCGGGAAAACGGAGCTTGCGTTTACCCGGGGTCCCTGAATCCTCCTATCTCGGGTCGAGCGCGGAACTTGCGCGATGCGTAACAACTGCTAATAAGCGCTCAACCGTGGGACAATCAGCTTGCCGGCATCAGCCTAGTTCTCGAAGTCGAACGGGCATGCCTGACTCCAGAGCCAGGGCAGCGTCGATCAGCCCGATGTGCGAAAAGGCTTGCGGAAAATTTCCGATGAGTCCTTCCTTCGGGTCGTACTCTTCGGAGAGAAGGTGCAGGTCGTTACTAATCTCAATCAGCTTCTCGAAAAGAGCCTGCGCTTCTTTGCGTCTACCTTGCAGGACGTAAACATCCACCAGCCAGAAGTTACCAGCCAGGAACGCGCCCTCGCCTGGGGGAAGGCCGTCATTCACCCGCTTCGTGTCATAACGCAGAACCAGTCCATTTTTCAGCAGGTATTTTTCCACGGCTTTGACTGTACCGATCACCCGCGAGTCTGTGATCGGTAGAAACCCAACTAAGGGCAACATCAGCAAGCTCGCGTCCAAGTGCTTGTTTCCATATGCCTGGGTAAAGCTGTTCAGGCCTTTATGGAAGCCGCGCTTGCAAACCTGATCGTGAATTTTCGTCCGAGTCTTCCGCCAGCGTTCCACTGGGCCTTTCACGCCAAAGTTCTCTACCATGCGAATCCCTCGGTCGAACGCAACCCAAGCCATTACCTTTGACTGAGTAAATTGGAGCCGTCCGCTACGGAATTCCCAGAGCCCAGCGCCCGGGTCCTCCCAGACTTTCTCCAGATGTTGCAGCAACGGAAGCTCCAGCGCGTCACCACTCTTGTCCTGTAACGGATAGAGGCCGTGACAGCGCGCTCGATATAGCGTGTCGAGCACTTCGCCGAAGGTATCCAACTGCAGTTGACCGGAAGCTTTGTTGCCGATGTGCACCGGCGTTGAGCCTCTATAGCCGCGGAGCCAGTCGGCCCTCCATTCGCTATGCTCACGCTTCCCCGTGATGCCGTACATGATCTGCAGATCTTTCGGATCGCCCTGCACGGACCGGCTCAACCACTGAAGCCAAGCCTTCGCTTCGCCGGTGTAGCCGCAGTGTGTCAAGGCCAGCAGGCTGAAAGTCGTGTCACGCAACCAGCAGAGTCGGTAATCCCAATTGCGAATGCCTCCCACCTTCTCAGGAATCGAAGTGGTGGGAGCCGCCACAAAGCCTCCCGAATCGGCATAGGTCAGAGCCCCTAACGTGAGCAGAGACCGGTCAACCACTTCTTTGTAGTGCCCCTTATAAGTACTTTGCGAAATCCACTGGCTCCAATAATTGATGGTCTCGCGCTCCGCTATCAGAGCGTCGCGTGGGGGCGGTTCGGCGTCCTTATAGGAAGTACTATGCTGCAGGACAAAGAAATAGGTTTCGCCCGCTTTCACGACCCAGTCTGCCGTAAGGTCGCCGCCCTGCTGATGCAGAGGAACATTACTGCGCAGAACAAGCCGGTGAGGTCCCGCCACGGCGTTCCAGCAATCCTCGTCTTTTTGCTCTATACGTGGTTGAGCGCTCCCGTAATCGAAACGGGGTGCAAGGCAAGTCCTCATATGAGTCCGGCCCTTGACCCCTCGCACGATCCTTATTACGCACGAGTACCCATCGCGTTTCGGCATGAAGTCAGTTACTGTTACCGTTGCTCCGAACAGCTGGGTGTGGGTCGTCTCGAGGACCATCGTCCCGGGGAGGTAACGACGCGTGCTGGCTCGGCCCGATTTTGGACCGAGACTCCAGTAACCGTTCTCCTCTGTGCCGATAAGGCTCGCGAAACAAGCCTCGGAATCGAAGTCGGGCCAGCATAACCACGCCAGTGTCCCCTTCAAACTGACGAGCGCGGCGCTTCCCCTATCGCTAATGAGGCCATACGCCGCAATATTCTCGCCCAATCAACAACCCCTTTCGCGTTGCGAGAACCATTTTTGGATCACGATCGTCAAATGCTTATGATTGTCTCGAATCGAGGCAAGATGCTGTGCGTTTAGTCACGAAAGAATGACATTCTCCAGTTCAGAGCTAGTACCTAGTTGCAGAACTCGCGTACCACTGCTGGCTGTGCGGCTCCACGGAACCGCACCCGTGAAGGAGCGGCATTCATACGCTTTCTTCCGCAACTTAGGGCTACCTCTCGAGAGTTCCCGGAGCTGCGTGTGTAACGGCCGGGCACGCCCGCTCGTCCCTGAACGCCGGCTTACGCCGCGTTCACACATCGCTCAAATTCTCTTATCGCCTTTGTGCGCTTCACTTACACGCCCCCGGCTCCATCTCCCCCATCGCCCCATGCGCTCCTGGTGACCGAAGGAGTTACTCATGGCCACCGAAGCCCAAATCGCCGCAAATCAAAAGAATGCTCAACTTTCCTGCGGACCTGCTACGCCCGAAGGTAAAGATCGTTCCTCTCACAACGCCGTCAAAACCGGCCTGACCGGTCAAACCGTGCTGCTCCCCAGTGACAACGTGCCAGCCTACCAAGACCACGTCGCGCGTATTCAAAAACAATTCGAACCTGCCACCGACGAAGAACGCAGTCTCGTCCAGGCCATCGCTGACACCGAATGGCGTCTTCTCCGCATCCCGTCTCTCGAAGCCGGCATTCTCGCGGTCGGCCGCTCAAAACTCGCTGACCTCTATCCCAACGAAGCCGGCCCTGCCACCCGCGCGGCCTTCATTGAAGCCGAAGTGCAAATCGCCTATCGCAAGGATCTCTCCAATCTCGCCCTCCAGGAAACACGTCTCCGCCGTCATCGTCAGGTGGACGCCGAAAAAGTCGCCAGCCTCCAAACCGCCCGCAAACAGGCCAATCAGGCTAGCCGGAATATGCCGCTAGCGGTTCGCTTGTATGAGAACGCCACCAAGTCGGGTAACACCTTCGTGCCGGAATTATTTGGGTTCGAATTTTCGCTTTCAGACATTCAGAATCACGTCGACCTCGAAAACTTCAAAGGCAACATGACCGGCCGATACCGCAACATGTCGCCAAACGACTATGAGAAAGCTTTTGCACGTTTCGCGCACGCAAACGCGAAGGCAAGCGCTGCCTAGCACCTGGTGGAGGAAATTCGCTTACCACCGCTGGCTTGTGCAGCCCCTGCAGAACTGCGGCCTTGAGGAGCGGCATGCATACGCTTTCTTCCCCAACTTAGTACTGGTCGTGATCCCAATCTAGATTGTCGAGAGTTCGCAAGAAACTCGCCAGCGGGATGAGCTATCTAGCGGAACCGGAAGGCCTAAACTGGATCATCAGGTAGGCAAACGTACATGTGGACCTAATCATAGAGTCTCGCGCTTGAGTTCGCGACGTTGTGAGGATAGTCACACCCACTGCAAAACCTGCGCAATTCCAAATACTTGACCTAGGCTTGCAGCGGAGTTCTATATCTTCTGCTGGTATCGTTAACGGTGCTATTGGCAACAATCAAGAATCGTGATTTGAAAGGAGTAAACCAGAATGACGAAGGCAACGGCACGCAGGAGCGTGGATAAGGCTGCTGCGCTCCGGGCGACCGACCTGTTCGGCAGCCTCCCTGAACCTGTTCTCCGAACGATAGCGGACTGTTCCACCAGTCGAACTCTGAACCGCGGAGAGGTCCTCTATTCCGAGTACGACGAAGCGTCAGCCCTGTATGTCGTAGCCTACGGTGAACTCCGCTCTATTCGTCAAAATTCCGAAGGCAGAGAGCAGGTTTTGTCAACAGAGCGCCCTGGCGCTATACTCGCGGCAGTCGCAATATTCAACGGTGGCAAGTTTTACAGCACCCTCATTGCGGATACTCCTTCTGAGATTCTGGCGATTGACAAACGCGATGCTCACGACCTATGCCGTAAGCACACGGAACTGCTGTGGAACGTGGCGAGAGTTTTGGCGCACAAGGTCCGGCACGCGGCGGAACTCATCGAAACACTCGCGCTTCTGCAAGTTGACCAGCGCGTTGCTCAGCACCTGCTTACCGTTTGCCAGCAGAGAGGAATCCAGGATCGGGACACGTGTGTAGTTGAACTCACAATGAACCGAACTGAAATTGCCAGCCGCCTCGGCTCTGCCCGAGAGGTCGTATCACGTGCTTTCACGCAACTGGAGAAAACCGGATTGATTCGCATGCAAGGCAGAAGACTCATTACCATTCCAGACATGCAGGCTCTGAAAGTGTTCGCCGGGGCCAACGCTCCACTGAAAAACGTCAAGTCGATTTCGGAATTATCGTCAGACATCGTGTGACCCCATCCGGTTTACACCAGTAGGATTGAACAGAATTCCTGCGGGCCTTCGTGACAAAAGACACAGTTCTTCTGCCGTTTCGGCGAGATCATCCCATTGTGAGTCCATGAGTTTGCTCGGTTGTGAGTGCCAAAATTGTGATCCTTCTTCCATTCGGCACTCCGGTAAACGTTCCCGACATGCAACTTCAGGGCCGTCGGCGCATCGATCCCGCCCCTTCTTTCAGGAGAACAGGAATGTCCAAGGCAGTAACGGTAGCAGATCATCTGGTTGAGAGGCTCATCGAATGGGGTGTCGATACCATATTTGGCTTTCCCGGTGACGGCATCAACGGGATCATGGAGTCGTTGCGAACCCATCAAGACAAATTACGCTTCATCCAAGTACGCCACGAAGAAGCAGCGGCTTTTGCAGCCTGTGGCTACGCCAAGTACACGGATCGTTTAGGCGTTTGTCTCGCGACTTCCGGGCCGGGTGGAGTTCATCTGCTGAATGGGCTTTACGATGCCAAGTGCGATGGCCAACCAGTGCTGGCGATTACCGGACACACGTTTCACGATTTAATCGGTACCAACTATCAACAGGACGTGGATCTCGACAAACTGTTCATGGATGTCGCTGCCTACAATCAGCGGGTGATGGGCCCAGCCCACGTCATCAATGTGGTCGATGAAGCAGTGAAAACGTCCTTAACGCGGCGAACCGTGTCACACATCACCATCCCCAAGGACATTCAGGAGTGGACGAAATCCGAGAGCGAGCGTTCCTCCGCAAATATCGCCAAGCACAGCGGCGACCTCTTCGCGACGAACTATCCCGTTCCACCTGACCGGCTCTTGAAGCAGGCCGCTGACCTCATTAATAAAGGATCGAAGGTAGCGCTGATGATTGGGCGGGGTTGCCTCGGGGCGCGCCAAGAGGTGCTGGCATTGGCCGAAGCGGCCGGAGCCCCGATTATCAAAGCACTGCTTGGGAAAGCGGTCGTTCCGGACCGCCACCCCTACACCACAGGCGGCATTGGACTCCTCGGCACAGCTCCTTCGCAAGATGCGCTCAAGGAATGCGACACATTCATTCTCGCCGGAAGCAGCTTTCCTTATATGGAATTTCTGCCGAAGCCCGGGCAGGCAAAGACGGTTCAAATCGATTGTGACGCCACGCGAATCGGTTTGCGCCATCCTGCTGATGTGGGGCTCGTCGGCGATTGCGCCGCCGTGCTTCGGGCCCTCCTGCCGCTGATCGAACACAAAAAACATCGCTCCTTTCTGGAAAAGTCACAAAAGCGCATGGCGGATTGGAATCAGTTGATGAAAGAGCGCGGCACCCGGCAAGACATGCCCATGAAGCCGCAAGTCGTCACCTATCACTTAAATAAACTGCTCGATTCGAATGCGATTGTGTCTTCTGATAGCGGAACGATTGCAACCTGGACGGCACGGTACGTCGAAATGCGGGACGACATGAAGTTCTCGCTTTCGGGCTCCCTGGCAACGATGGCTAACGGCTTGCCCTATAGCATTGGCGCGGCGGTTGCTTACCCCGGACGACAAGTGGTTTGCGTGGTGGGCGATGGCGGATTAACGATGTTGATGGGCGAGATTGCCACACTCGTGAAATACAAGTTGCCCGTGAAAGTCATCGTTATTAAGAACAACGTTCTCGGCGAGATCAAGTGGGAGCAGATGGTGCAAGAAGCCAACCCTCCCTTTGGGGTTGATCTGCAGCCGATCGATTTTGCGGCACACGCAAGAGCTTGCGGAGCAGTCGGATTTACAATTGAGCATCCCAAAGATGCCGAGAGCATCTTGCGGCAGGCGCTTGCGCATCCTGGGCCGGCGGTCATTGAGGCTGTTGTGGATCCGAATGAGCCGCCTCTGCCGGGTAACATCACCGCTGAACAGGCGCTTCATTTTGCCGAGGCACTTGGTAAAGGCGAAAAGGACCGCTGGAAGATCATCAAGACCGTTCTTGAGGATAAGGT
>JAABUQ010001303.1_pt1 | contig 54515 bp, 45 predicted proteins | sample 5560001 | NCBI WGS metagenome assembly JAABUQ01 (sample SAMN10711888, study PRJNA513371) | rock metagenome | isolation source: Antarctica rocks | place: Antarctica: Victoria Land, Finger Mt nord | collected 2015-12-18
ACTCACCTACGGCGAGCGGTCCCCCTCCCCCGCTGGGGGAGGAGTTTGTCGGCGCTTTTACGTAAACGTTAGAGACCCTAGCGGGTCAGAACTGCGCGTCATTCGACGGGTCGCGCTCAACCGGGCGCGGCTGGCGCTCCGGCGGGGAGGCGCGGCGATCGCGGCCGATCGCGCGGTCAATGAAGTCCTGGTCCAGCCGCTCGCGGGGCGGCGGCGAGTCGTCGGATGGGTCGGGCGGGCGACGCTCGACTGTCGGCGCGGGCTGGTCGTATATCTCGCCGCCGCCACGCGGTGCGTCGCTCGCCGGTGGTGAGCTGTCATCGACATAGCCGCCGGAGTCGGGCTGGCCATACACCTCGTCGTCCGGCTCGATCTGTTCCTGAGGCAGCGTCACGGCGGTATCGAACTGCTCGATCGAGCGCGAGGCGACCGCCTTTGACATATACGCCGCCCACGCGCGCGCCGGGGCGGTGCCGCCGTGCAGACCGGGAATCGGGCGGGAATCGTCGCGGCCCATCCACACGCCGGTGGTGATCCCGCTGGAAAAGCCGAGGAACCAGCCGTCCTTGCTGGAGCTGGTTGTCCCCGTCTTGCCCGCCACCGGCCGGCCGATTTGCGCCGCCTTGCCGGTGCCAGTGTTGACCGCGGTCTGCAGCAGGTCGGTCATCTCGGCGGCGACGTAGGGCGCGACGAGTACGTGGCTGCGGTCGACCTCATGCTCATAGATCACCTCGCCATTTGCGGTGACGCGGGTGATACCATAGGGCGTCACCGCCACGCCCTTGCTCGCGACGGAGGCAAAGGCGCGCGTCATGTCGAGCAATCGCACGTCGCTGGTGCCCAGCACCATCGAGGGGTGGGTGTTGACCGTGGTGGTGATCCCGAACCGGCGCGCCATGTCGGCGACGGTCGGAAAGCCGACCTGCTGCCCCAGCTTGGCCGCGATCGTATTGAGCGAGTACGCAAAGGCGGTGCGCAGCGTCACCGTGCCGCTGTTGTGGCGGGAGTCGTTGCGCGGACTCCACCCCTGGATCGTCACCGGCTCGTCGACCTCGGTGTCCTCGGGCTTCTTGCCCGCCTCCAGCGCGGCGAGATAGACGAACAGCTTGAACGACGATCCCGGCTGGCGCGTCGCCTGCGTCGCGCGGTTGTAGATCGAGGAGACATAGTCGGTGCCGCCCACCATCGCGCGCACCGCGCCGTCGCGATCGAGGCTGACCAGCGCGCCTTGTGCGCCGCGCGGCACGTTGGCATTGATCGCCGCGTCGCCCGCGCGCTGCATGGACAGGTCGAGCGTGGTCCACACCTCCAGCGGCTTGTCCGGCTCGTCGATCAGCGTTTCGAGCTGCGGCAACGCCCAGTCGGTGAAATAGCGAACGCTGTTCTGCTTTTGCTCGGGCGTGAACGACACCGCGCCGACATCCGCGTCCCCGGCGTCCGCCGTGCTGATCTTGCCCGCGCGGGCCATCAGCTTGAGCACCACGCCCGCGCGGCCCTTCGCGGCCTCCAGATCGGCGGTGGGCGAGTAATGCGACGGTGCCTTGACCAGCCCCGCGATCACCGCCGCCTCGCCGAGCGACAAATGGTCGCCGCCGTGACCAAAGAACTTACGGCTGGCCGCGTCGATGCCGTAGGAGCCACCGCCGAAATAGACCTTATTGAGATACAGCTCGAGGATTTGCTCCTTGGAGAACTTCCGCTCCATCGCCAGCGCGAGGATCGCCTCGCGGAACTTGCGACCGAACTTCTTCTGGCTTGACAGGAAGATGTTCCGCGCCAGCTGCTGGGTGATGGTGGAGCCGCCCTGCGTCCAGTGCCCGCGCTGAAACCGGACCTGCACCGATCGCGCGATACCGATCGGGTCGACGCCGGGGTGGCTGTAGAAGCGGCGGTCCTCCGTCGCCACCTCCGCGTCCTGCATCACCTCGGGAATGCGTTCAATCGGCAGCCATTCGCCATAGCTTGGGCCGAGCGAGACGATCACGGTCCCGTCGGCGGCGTGGATGCGGATGGTCTGGCCGTTGGGCGACGATTTCAGCTCGTCGAAACTCGGCAGCTGCGCGCGCGCCATGTACACCGCGATGACGAGTGCGGCGATGCCGAGCACCGCCAGCACGGCCGCGATCTTGACCAGAAGCCAGAAGCGCCGCCGCCAGGGAGGACGAGATCGGGAAGCGCGCGCGCGGGCCATGAACGGAGGCGGGATACTCGCTTAGGTTAAGGGGAACAAGCGCGAGTTGGGGGTCACGCCGTGCGCGGGACGCGGGTGGCGCGGGCGACGAGCTGGATCAGCCCAGGGGCGAACCGCGCGAGCGCGAGCGCGGCGGGGGCGAGCGTGGGGCGCTCGGCCAGATCGCGCACCGCGCCCGCGACCGCGAGCGGACGGCTGAGGTCGCGCGACAGGCGACGCTGATAGCCGACCGCACTCTCGCCCGCCGCATAGGCCGCCGCCGCGCGCGCGCCGCTGGCGACCGCGATGCCCATGCCCTCCCCCGCAAGGCTGGGGATCACACCCGCCTGGTCGCCGAGCCGGAACACGCCCGCCACCCCCTCGCGCGCGCGCCAGCCATAAGGGACGTTGGCGACCGCATCGATCGCCCCGTGCCCATGCGCCAGCCGCTCGCCCAGCGCGGGCAGCTCGTCGCCCAGCGCGCGGAGCAGCGCCGCAGGGCCGCCCGCCTCGACCATCCGCGATCGCGCCACCGCCAGGCATAGGTTCGCGGACCCGTCCTCCTGCAACACCACGCCCGCATAGCCGCGATCGAGGAGATGGAGCTCGACCGCGTCCCCGACCAGTCGCGCGAGCGCGGGGGTAGCGGGGAGGCGCACGCGCAGCCCAAGCGCGGGATCGTGGCCCCGCGCCGACGCGGGTCGCGCGGCCCCGCGCACGTCGTGCTTGCCGCTGGCGAGGAACAGCGCCTCGGGCGTCAGCAGCGCGCCGTCGGACAAGCGGACCGCGCCGCCTTCGATCGCGCGCGCGCCGACCCCGCGCTCGACCCGCGCACCCAGCGCCTCTGCGCGCGCCAGCATCAGCGTGTCGAGTCGGTGGCGCGAAACGCCCTTGGCGGGGCGGGGCAGGGGAGCGGCGAACACGCGCCGCCCCGCGAACAGCCGCACACGAGTGACCGATGTCGGGTTGAGCGCGTCCGCCTCCACCCCCAACGCGCCGAGCGTCTCCAGCGTCCGCCAGCTGAGGAACCCGCCGCACAGCGCGTCACCGGTCTCGCGCGTCCGCTCGATCAGCAGGTGCGGCACGTCCGCCACCGCCAGCCCGATCGCCGCCGCTGTGCCGGCGGGACCACCGCCCAGGATCAGCGCGCCCTTCACTTGCGCCGCTCGACGCAGAGCCGGAAGGGAAACGCGCGGAACACGCGGGCATGTGTAACACCGGCCGCGGCGAGCAGCGATCCCCATTCCGCCGGGCGGAACGCGCGCGCGACGGACAGCGTGCCATCATGCCGCACGATCGGATGCCAGCCGAACACGCGCGCGAGCACCGGGAACCCCCAGTGCGCGACGCGGTGGCGATGGAGGTCGTTGACCAGCCACCCGCGCGCGCTTTCGCCTTCCATGAAGCGGAGGAATGCGACCAGCTGCGCGCGCGTCATATGGTGCGCGACCAGGCTGGAGATCACCACATCCCACCCGCGCCCGGCAAGGTCGGCATAGTCGCCCGTGATCCACTCGATGCGCGTGCCCGCAGGCGTATGCACGCGCGCCGCCGCCTCGCTGCGCGGGTTGAGGTCGACGCCGGTAAGCTCGACCGCGACGCCTCGCCGTGCCGCCCAGCGCGCGACCGCGCGGAGCATGTCGCCGTCGCCGTAGCCGACGTCGAGCACTTTCAGCCTTGGCCCCCCCTTCGCCGCCCGCGCGAGGAAGCGCAGCGTCGGTCGCCGCGCCAGCGTCACCGCGTTGACGCGCGCGAGATCGCCGACGACGGCGGCGTAGGTCGCGGGGTCGAGGTCGTCCGCGTCCATCAACTCCTCGCCCGTCGCGCGTTTCACGCCGCGCTCCGGAACGCGAAGCCTTCTGCCGCCAGCCCTGGGCCGAACGCCAGTGCCACCCCGCGCTCGATGCGCCGCTCCAGCAGCCGCGCGAGCACGAACATCAGCGTCGCCGAGCTCATATTGCCGTTGTCCGCGAGCACCGCGCGCGAGGCGGCGAGCGCGTGCGCGGGCAGGTGTAGCGCGCCCTCCACCGCGTCCAGGATCGATCGCCCGCCCGCGTGCACCGCCCACGCGTCGATCTCCTCCGGCCGCGCCCCCCCGGTGGCCGCGCGTGCGAAGGCGGCGTCGGCCAGCCCGGCGGCGATCCGCGCGGGCACCTCGCCCGACAGATACATCGCGAAGCCGCGATCGGTGATGTCCCACCGGATCAGCCGGTCCGAATCGGGGAGCGTGGTCGCGAACGGCTGGCCGATCTCGACCCCGCCCGGCTCCCCCGTCACCAGCGCCGCCGCCGCCCCGTCGCCGAATTGCAGCTGCGCCAACAGCGGCTCCAGCTCGGGCGTGTCCTGAAGGTGGAGCGTCGACAGCTCGACGCACAACACCAGCACGCGTGCGTCCGGCTCGGAACGAACGACATGCCGCGCGCTGCGCAGCGCCGCGACCGCCGCGTAGCAACCCATGAACCCGACCAGCAGCCGCTCGACGCTGCCCGACAATCGCAGCGCGCGCGCGACGATCTGATCGATGCCGGGGGCGACGAAGCCGGTGCAGCTCGCCACGACGATGTGGGTGATGTCGCCGAGCGCGACCTGCTCCGCCAGCCGCGCGACCGCGGCCAGCGCCAGCCGGGGCGCTTCCTCGGCATAGATCGCCATTCGCGCGGCGGTCCCGGGCAGCAGCGCGCTGTCATAGAAGCCGCCGGGCGACACCGGCGAGCCGCCGTCGTCGAGCGCTCGCAGCACCGACCAGCGATGACCGATCCCGGCCCGCGCGGCCATCCGGTCGAACACGCGCGCGCTCCGCTCATCGGGCAACCGCGCGCGCGCCCAGTGGACGAACGCAGCGTGGATGTCATGGCCGGGGACGGCGGTGCCGACGGCGTGGAGATAGGCTTGGGTCAAGATTCAGCGAACGCGCGAGGAGGAGTAAGGGTGCCAGCCGGGAGCATTGGACCAACCTGGCTTGCGCCGCCGTGAACGGGCCGGCGCTACCCCTTCGTGCCGTCGCCGAGCGCGGCCACCAGCGCCGGGCCGTTCGGCGTGCCCAGCCCGGTGCACGGGTCCCACCCCGGCGCGGCCGCATAACCGACCGCGCCTGTCTTGTTGTCGCCTTGTATTACGTCGTGAAACGCTTGTGCCGCCGCGTACAGCGCCGCATGCGGCTGGCCCAGCGGCTTGGCCCGACCCGCGTTGAGCACCGCCGCGATCGCCGCCCATAACGGAGCGGCCGCGCTGGTGCCGCCGATGATGCCCACCTTGCCGTCGGTGACGATGCGATAGCCGCTGTCCGGGTCCGCGTTGCCCGCTACGTCGGGGACGCCGCGCCCGCCCTTGCGCCCGGGGTGCTTGGGCACGGCGAACCCCTTCTGGTACGCGGGCCGCGCGAACAGCGCGCTGACCCCGCCGCCGTTGCCGCCGCCGTTGCTCTTCCACACCGTCTCGTCGGTCAACTTGTTGCCCGTCGCCGCGACCAGGGTGCCGCCACAGCCGAGCACCTTGGGGTCGGAGGCGGGATAGTCGACATGCGCGTGGCCGTCCTTCACGCCATCGGTAGCGAGCGAGTCGCCGCTCGCCGCCGTCACGGTCACGCCCAGCGTGACGGCATCGGCGAAGGCGGCGGACATCGCCGCGATCGCCTGTCCGGTCCAGTTGCTCTCGGGCGACCCCCAGCTGATCGAGATCGCGGACGGCTTGTTGACGGGATCGTGGACGGCCTGGCTGATCGCGTCGACAAAGCCCTGGTTGGTATTGGGGGCGAAATACACCGCGAGCCTGACCCCGCCCGCGACGCCGCCCGCGACCTGGATGTCGAGCGCGACCTCGCCGTTCGCGCCGCTGGTGTCCGCCGGATCGTTCTTGCCACCATCGACCGGCACCGCGACGATCGGCGGCACGGGCAGCCGCATCGCGCCGAACGCCGCCGCGTTGTCGGCGTCGGTATAGCCGCCGCCAAGCTCGATGATGGCGATGCACTGGTCCGCCGCCTCTGCGCCCGCGAAGCCGTACAGCGCCGCGATCTGCGTCGGCAGAAATCCGCGCGGCCGTGGTCCGACGCGATGGGGCACGATCTTGGCCGTCGCCACCGGCCGATTATCAAGTCCCAGCACCGCGATGACACGATCGACCAGCGGATCGGGCAAGTGCAACGCCCCGGTGCGGACGCGATACGCCTGCGCGCCGTCCTCCATCCGGTGCAGATCGGCCCCGAACGCGCGCGCGAGCGTCGCCGTCGCGCCGCCCAGCTTGACCAGCCGCCGGGCCACGTCGACCTCCACCACCTCCAGCGCATTGGCGGCGGCGAACACGGTCAGTCGCCGCACATCGTCCGCGTGCGCCGTTTCCCGCGCCGCCCGCAGCGCGGCCTGCGTGTCGGCGGAGGTCTCGTCGGGCTTGAGGTACACGCTGACGACGATTCGTTCGTCCGCGAGCGCGGGCGCCATCGCCATGCCTGCGGGGGCGACTCGCTCATTACCGGGGATCGGGCGACGCTGTGGCATGATGTCGGTCCTTTCGCTCGCCGGAACGCCGCAGGATCGGATCGGGAGCCATGTTGGGCAACCGTGACACTCCGTCCCGAACAGCGAGCTTCAAGCAACCGGGTCGCTGGTCACATACCGGTCGGGACGTTATGCGTTCAACGGGACATTTGGCGTCCAAACCAATATTTTCGTTTTCCTGCTTCCACAAAGCGGACGTGGTGGGCGAAGACCTCGACCACCATTGGGCGATCGTTTCCGGGTAAGGAGTTTCGCGTTCACGTGATCGGGACCAAACCGTTCGCCGTTGCCGGCAACGTGCCTGGCGCACGAATCAAGCGGTGAAACGGCGCGGGTTCTTGCTGTTTGCTGCGGGGTTGACCGCCGGTGCAGGGCTGGTGAGCACCTACGATTGGTTCGTCGAACGGTTTGCTCCCTATCTGGATCGTAACGAGGCCATCGCTTTCGCGGCCAATGAAGCACGGGCGATTTGCCGGGACCAGCCTCGCCAGACGGGCGTGGATTGCCTCCACTATCGTCTCACGGATATTTCCGAGATGAAGGAAGGCTGGATCATCAAACTTGCATCAACGGATCGGCGGCGCGTCGAGACCCAGTTTGTTGGACGTCGCGGCGAGTATGACGACGTGGCGACAAGCAATCTCCTGTCGGACCAGTGAATAACGAGGTGAGAGCGGAACGCTCGCGCCAGCGCCTCTGCGATGGACGTTTCACGGGCGCGACGCCGGGTCCGCTCCCGGCAGCACGCCGCTGTCGACGGGTGCCTCGCCGACCGGCGTCGACAGACCCGGACCACGCCCGCGCAGATGGTCGATCTCCGCTTGCCGGCGCGACAGGTAGAACGCCTTGGTCGAGGTATAGGCGTCGGTGGTCCCGTCGTGCAGCTTGCGCAGTGTCGGGTCGAAGTCGGCGCGGTGATCGAGCGCGCCCAGCACGCCGAGCGGGGCGGTGAAGGCGGTGCTGGTGAACGGCTTGCCGACCGCCACCGGCAGGATCAGCCGGTCGATCGTGCCGCCGATCAGGTCGCGCACCGTCGTCGGGCCGGTGATCGGCAGGAACAGGAACGGGCCGTTCTTGACCCCGTAATAGCCCAGCGTGTCCGCGAACCCGTTCGCGCGGCGCGGCAGGCGGAACGGCCGACGGCGCGCGACATCGACCAGCCCCGCCGCGCCGACGGTGGAGTTGACCGCGAACCGCCCGAACGTCTCCGCCGCCTTGCCCGGCTTGAGCTGGAGCATGAAGTTCAGGAAGATGATCGGCTCGCGAAGATTGTACAGGAAGTTGTGGATGCCGATCCGCACCGGTTTGGGCAGCCCATGTTGATAGATCCTCGCCGCCGGGCCGATCACCGCGGTGTCGACCGCCTGGGTGGCCGCGAACGATTTCGCGTTAAGCGCCTGGAGCGGGTCACCGACCGTCTGCCTGCGTCCGGTGACTAGGATATCCTTGCGCGGCTCCTGCGCGGGGGCGTCGGGCAACGGCGCGTCCGACCTGCCCGCACGTTGGCCATCGGCGACCGGCTCGGGCGACGGCTCGGGCGGCGGCGTCGCGGTCGATCGCGGCTCAGGCGCGGTCTGGACGGGCGATTGCGACGACGCGCCGACCGTCACCGGCGTCGGCGAGATGGCGAGCAGCGTGGCTGCGGTCAGGTTCAGCATTGCGCGCTCCGTACGGAAAGGTCGTTCAGCCTTCGCCCTAGCCTTTATCGCGAACGGAAGAACGTGGATTGTTCGTGTCCGCTCGCGCGCGTCATGCCGCGAACACACGCGCCGGCTCGAGCCGCAACACCGGGCGCATGCTGAGCAACGCCGCCCCGAGGCAGGCGAGCGCGTTGAGCGCCGCGCATGCCGCCAGCGCCCACCACATCATCCGATAGGGAAGTCCGGCCGACGCCGCGACCAGCCCGCCGAACGCGCACAAGCCGATGCCGATGCCGGTGCCCAGCATTCCGGCCGCCCCGGCCTGCGCGAGCACCATGCGGCGCAGCGTGCGAGGCGACGCGCCCAGCGCGGTCAGCATCGCATATTGGCGCAGATGCTCGGCGGTGAAGATGTACAGCATCACGGCGGTGAACCCGAACCCGATCGCGACCGCGATCGTCAGCATGGTGGCGATGTCGCCGACATCCTCCGACGTGAGGAGGAACCAGCGCACCGTCGCCGCCTCGAAATCGTCGCGCGCATAGGCCGCGTAGCCGGTGCGGCGTCCGATCGCGCTCGCCAACGCCGCCGGATCGACACCGGGGGCGGCGCGGACGATGACGAACGATGTCCGCAGACGTTCGACCGGCAGCACGCGCGCGGCGTTGGACCAGCTCATGTACAATAGCGGCCGGGGCGGAAAGCGGGGCAGCCCTTGCGACACACCCGCCACCACGACCCGGTGGTCGGCGATCAGCAGCTCGTCCCGCGCGCGCAACGGCCGCGGCAAACCTGCGCCCGACCGGTCTTGGGTAGTAAGCTTGTCGTCATCCGCCCCGCCCGCGTCGACGATCGTCGCGTCGGGAAACCGCAACAGCGTCGCGCCCGCCCGCCCCTCGACGTCGGGCGCGCCGGCGAGCGAGGCATCGTCCAGCCCGATCACGTCGACCGGCTGCAACCGACCGTCGGGAAACCGCGCGTCGGCGGTGCCGAGCGCGAGCGTGGTCGCTTCGGCCACGCCCGCCACCGACCGTACCCGGTCGCGCGCGGAAGCGGACAGATTGGCGAACCGATCGGGGGACGCGGTGTGGCGATCCGTCACCCACACATCGCCCGGCTGTTCGGCGACCAGCGCGAAGCTGCGCGTCATGAACCCGGCGAAATAGCTGGCGGCGAAGCAGGACAGAAATGCGGCGAACGCGATCCCGGCGACCAGCGCGACGAACTTGCCGGGGCTGCCCGCCAGCATCCGGAACGCGACGCGGATCACCGGTGGCGCCCGGCCACGCCGCGCGCGTCGAGCACCACGTCGACCTGCTGGCCGATATAGACCGGCAGCGCCTTGGGATCGAAGCTGTAGATAAGTTGCAGCACGCGGGTGTCGGTCCGCTCGGCGGCGGCCCCGGTCAGGCTGGTCTTGGGTTGCACGAACGGTTCGACCCGCACGAACCGGAGCGCGGTGTGGAGCCGGGGGTTGCCTTGGACGACGGCCTCGCCCGGCACGCCGCCGCGCACGCGCCAGGCGTCGTGCTCGTCGATGTCGACGCGGACGTTGAGACGGTCGTCGCCGCCCAGCAGCAGCACCGGCCCGGCGGCGGCGGCCGCTTCGGCGACCTCGCCCGGACGGATGTTGATCTTGAGCACCGCTCCCGCCACCGGCGCGCGCACGGTGCGGCGCGCGACTTCGGCGTCGAGTTCACGGAGTTGCGCGCGAGCGGCCGTGACGTTGGCTTGCGCGACCGCCAGGTCCGACCGGCGCTGGACCAGGTCGGTGCGGGTCACGAACCCGGCCATGCGCGGGTCGGTCACCGCGTCGAGCTTGCGCTGCACGGCGGGAAGCCCGGCCCCCGCCTGATCGATCGCGGCGACCAGCGCGCCGCGCCGGTTGAGGAGGTCGCGCGCGTCGATGCGGAACAGGGCCGCGCCTCTCGCCACATGCTGGCCCCAGGTCACGTCCATGCGGTCGACCAGCCCGGTCACGGGCGTGCCGACCGCGATCGTGCCGGTGCTCGCCTCGACGATGCCGCTGCCCGCGACGCGGCCATCGTCCGCGGCGGGCGCGCTGGCGCGGGCGGTCGGAGGCGGCGCGGCGCGGTCGTGGACCACCATCGCGCCGCCCGCGACGACACCCGCGAGCGCCAGCGCCGCCATCACGCGCAGCGGCCAGTTCACGCCGCCACTCGCGGATCGTCGGCGACGATGCGACCATCTTCCATGCGGACGACTCGGCCGTCTTCCATGTGGACGATGCGATCGGCGTGGGGGGCGATGCGGGGGTCGTGGGTCACCACCAGCAACGCCGCGCCGAGCGAGCGGACGCGGCTCGTCAGCACGCGCATCACCTGCTGCCCGGTATCGTGATCGAGCGCGCTGGTCGGCTCGTCGCAGAGCAGCACGGCGGGCCGGTGGACGATCGCGCGCGCGATCGCGACCCGCTGTTGCTGCCCTCCGCTGAGCTGGCGGGGAAGGTGGTCGATACGGTCGCCGAGTCCGACCGCCGCCAGCGCGTCGCCGGCGGCGACCTCCGCCGCGCGCCGCGCCGCGCCCGCCAGCAACAGCGGCACGCTGACATTCTCGCGCGCGGTCAGCGCGGGGAGCAGGTTGAATGCCTGAAACACGAAGCCGAGCGTCGCGGCGCGCAGGGCCGCGCGCGATGTGCGATCCATCGCACCTATGTCCGTTCCCGCGATCATGCAGGACCCTGTATCGGCGTCGAGCAGCGACGCGATGATCGAAAGCAACGTCGTCTTGCCGCACCCCGACGGACCCATCAGCATCGCGACCTCGCCGCGCGCCACGTCCAGGTCCACGCCTCGCAGCGCGGACACTCTCGCCCCGCCCGCCCCATAGCTTTTGGTGAGCCCGCGACACGACACGGCGAGCCCGGGGTCAGGCACCTTCACCCTGCACCTCGAACACCCGCGCCGCGTACTGCGCCAGCGCCGTTTCGCACCCACGCAGGCGTTCGGCCGCCTGCGCCCCGAGCGGCGCGCCGTAAAAGTCGAGTTTGCCGATCTTCTCCATCCACCCCTGCAGCTTGCGAAGGTCGGCGTCCTCCTCCTCCAGTTCGGCATAGGTGAACTTATGCTTGGCGAACTCCTTGGCGATTTCCGCCTCGAAGGCGTCGCATTTGCCGATGAATTCGCGATATTGGTCGTCGCGATCGGCGCGGAAGCGGGTCAGCACCTTGGCCTCCTGCGCGGCGTCGAACGCGACCGTCTCCAGCAGCACCGCCTCGCCGCCCATCGCGGTCGCGTCGTGTTCGAGGAGTTTCAGGCGGCGGACATGGTCGTCGGTCTTGGGCAACAGGCATACGCCGCCCTGGAGGTACACGGCCCCCATCGCTTTGAGGCGGCGCCATACGCCGACCCGGCCCGCCGCGGGTTCGGCGGGCAGCTTGTAGGTGAACAGCAGCCATCGAATGTGCATGGCACTTCAATGGTGTAACCACGGTTACAGTTCAAGAGGGCACGCCGAACCTCATGGCCGAGGTGGCTGTACAGCGTCAGCGCCGTGTTCGGCAGCGCGGCTCGGCGGGTCCGCGCGCCGGCCGCGAAACCTTCAACCCTGGCCCGCGACGTGGCAGGTGCGCATGCATGGATACTCCCCGGCCTTTCGACGCGATCATCCTGGGGGCGGGGGGTGCCGGGCTGATGTGCGCGGCCGTCGCCGGGCAGCGCGGCCGCCGGGTGGCGGTGATCGACCATCGCGCCGAACCAGGTGCCAAGATCGTTATCTCGGGGGGCGGCCGATGCAATTTCACGAACCGCGCGGCGACCGCGGACCGTTACCTGTCCGCGAACCCGCATTTCGCCCGGTCCGCGCTGGGCCGCTATTCGCCCGACGACTTTGTGAGCCTGGTCGAGCGGCACGGCATCATGTGGCATGAGAAGACGCTGGGTCAGTTATTCTGCGACGGCTCCGCGCGTCAGATCGTCCGCATGTTGCTCGACGAATGCTCGGCGGGACCGGTCTCGCTCCGGCTCGGCGAACCGATCCGCGACGTCGGTCATGCCGACGCCCGCTTCCGCGTCGCCACCGACGGCGCGATCTATGAAGCACCCGCGCTGGTGATCGCGACCGGCGGCCCTTCCATCCCCAAGCTGGGCGCGACGGGCTTCGCTTACAATCTCGCGCGGCGCTTCGGGTTGAAAATAGTCGAGCCGAGGCCGGCGCTGGTGCCGATGACGCTGCCGGGCGACGAGGCATTGTTCCGCGCGCTTGCCGGCGTCGCGGCACCGGTCGTCGCGCGCTGCGGCGCGGCGTGCTTCGCGGAGGCGGCGCTGTTCACGCATCGCGGCCTGTCGGGTCCCGCCATTCTCCAGGTGTCATCCTATTGGCGGCCCGGGCAGGAGGTCGGGGTCGACTTTCTGCCGGACCGGTCGGCGGGCTGGCTACGCGAGGCCAAGCGCGCTCAGCCCACGGCGACGCTGCGTCGGTTATTGTCGGCGGTGTTGCCGGACCGGCTGGCGGCGGCGCTGGCCGAGCGACTGGGCGCGAGCGAGGCGATGGCGCGCACCCGTGAGGCCACATTGTCCGAATGGGAAGCGCGCCTCGCCAACTGGCCGTTTCGGCCCAACGGGACCGAAGGCTTCGCAAAAGCGGAAGTCACGGTCGGCGGTGTGTCCACCGACGGGCTGTCGCAACGCGACCTGGGCGCGCGGCACTTGTCCGGCCTGCACGTCATCGGCGAAGCGGTGGACGTCACCGGCTGGCTCGGCGGCTACAACTTCCACTGGGCGTGGGCGAGCGGATGGGCGGCGGCGCAAGCCCTGTAGCGCGCGGTCAGCGAAACCGACGCGTCACCCTTCCTCGGTCGGCTCCGGCCCCCGGAAAGCGTCCCGGCCGGCCGGGCTGGTGAGCCGGACCCTGTGTCCGGTGCGGGCGGCCAGATAGATGGCGTCCATCAGCAGCTGGTCTTGCAAGCCTTCCTCTCCGGGCGTCCGCGGAGCGCGGTTCGCCTTTACGCACGCGGCGAGATGATCGAGCTCGAGCGCGAACTGGTTCTTGCGCGGGATCACGTGCTCCGCGACCTGCTCGCCGCCGTCGACCAGCCGCGCGACGCGCAGGTTCTGGCCCTGATAGTCGAACGCGTTCTCCATCTCGAGCCAGGCGTCGGTACCCATCAGCTTGAGGCGCGACAGCCGATGCGTGCTGTAACTGGACAAGCAATTGGCGATCGCGCCCGATGGAAAGCGCAAGGTAAAGGCGACATTGCTTTCGACCTCGCGGAAGCGCGGGTCGCCCGGCGGCGACCAGATCGAGGCGGAGATCTCGACCGGCTCTTCCCCCAGCACGGCGCGCGCGGTGTTGAGGCAATACAGCCCGACATCGGGCAGCGAGCCACCGCCCGCGAGCGCCTTGATCTGACGCCACTGGGCCGGATCGCCCTGGTTCTGGTTGTTGATCATGTCGATGATCTGGACCGTGCCGAGCTTGCCCTCGCGCGCCATGCGGATCGCCGCGCGCGCGTGCGGCTCGTATTGCATCCGATAGGCGATCATCAGCTTGACGTTGGCGTGGGCGCAGGCGGCGATCATCTCGCGGCGCTGGCGGCCATCGGCTTTTCGCACAGGACGTGCTTGCCAGCGCGGGCCGCGGCGACGACGTGATCGCGGTGCAGCGCATTGGGCGTGATCACATAGACGATCCGGATCGCGGCGTTGTCCCGCATCCGATCCATCGTCGCATAGGAATAGCACGCTTCGGGACCGATACCGTATTGGCGGGCGACCGCCTGCTGCTTCTCGGGGGTGCCGCTGACCAGCGCGACGAGCCGGGCGTGCTTCGATTCGGCAAAGGCGGGCAGCACCTGGTCGAGCGCGAGTTTGCCGAGGCCCACCACCGCCACGCCGAGCCGCTGGTCGGGAGCATCGGGGTTGGGCGGCGGTGCCGCGGGGGCCTCGCCAGCCATCTGCGAGGGCGGAAAACGCACCTTGCCGCCGGTCACCGGTCCCAGGTCGACCGCGGGCCGCGCGGTCGAGGGTTGCGCCGCCGCCGCGCTCGCCAACCCGACCCCGATCGCGCCGAACCCCAGCAGCGTGGCGCGTCGCGATACACCGCTCGGATCCAGATCATCCATCGACGCCCAACGCCCGGCGATGACGACAAGGTCCGGTTTTCAAGTACTTACATTGTCACTGGCCCGACGAACCGGATTGCGCGGGTCGCGAGCAACGACCGGCGACGCCGAGTTACACTCGAGAGTGGTGCGGTCGAGAAGACTCGAACTTCCACGTCCTTTCGGACACAGCCACCTCAAGGCTGCGCGTCTACCATTCCGCCACGACCGCACGTGAACCGCCGGAAACCGGCGATTGGGGGTAGGTGAGCGCGCATAGCGAAGCGGTGCGTCGCCCGCAATGGGGTCGGCAGGCGTTCGGCCCGCAATGGGGTCAGCGCTTGTCGTCGCCCACGAAGGTCAGCTGCACCTGCGCCGCGTTGCGGGGCACGTCGAGCTTGGCGCTCGCGAACGCCAGACTGCCCTTGGCCGCGATCGTGCGGCGCTGGGGCGTGATCGTCCAGCTATAGATGCTGCGTCCCTTGTTGTCCGCGCGGTCGAGCAGGTCGACGCGCAAATCGGGCACGCGGCGCGACTGCCCGGTCGGGTTGAGCACCTTGCCGCTGACCGCGAACAAGGTGGAGCCGTTGGGCAGCTCGCGCGGGCGCTGCATCGGGTCGGTGGTGATCTCCAGCGGCTGATCGGCGGCGGCGATGCCGAGGTCGGCGGCAATGCCGGGCGCGCCCATGTACACGATCGCCATCGCGAGCAGCGCCAGCACCGCGAAAGTCATCGCGGCGAGCGTCCACCACCGCGCCGGGTTGCGGCGCGGACGGCGCGGGACCTCGTGAAGATAGGGTTCGCCGTCGTCTTCCGGCGGGATCACCTCGACGACCGCTGGTGCGGGCGGTGGCGGCGCGATCGGCTCGACGAACGGCAGCGGGGGTAGCGACGGCGCGGGAGCCGGTTCCGTTCGCCAAGTCTCGACCGGGACCGCGATGGGGTAGGTCACGGGCGCGGGCACCACCGGCTCGGGCGGCGGTGGCGGCGCGACGGGCGCGGCGACCTCGGCAGGTTCCTGGAACCAGCTATGTCGGCAGGTGGCGCAGCGCACCGTGCGCCCGTCCACGCCGATCGCGGCGTCGGCGACGAGGTAGCGCGTGTTGCACTCCGGGCATTGCAGGATCATCGCCGCACGATCTTCAACGAAAAGCCCCTCACCAGCCGCGACGGCCCGGGCGGCGCGGCCGGATGAGCTTGGCACGCGCGCGCGGCGACTGGCAAGCCCCGCGCGGGCGATGCGCAGTCGCCGCGCGACTTGCCCCGCCGCATCCGGCCATGCGAGAGGAGGGTGGGCGAAAGGAGCGGGCGTGACGAACATCGTCCAGTTCGAGAATGTGGGGCTGCGCTTCGCGACCGGCCCCGAGACGCTGGTCGATCTCAGCTTTTCGCTGGCCGCCGGCACGTTCTATTTCCTCACCGGCGCGAGCGGGGCGGGCAAGACGTCGCTGTTGCGCCTGCTTTACCTGGCGCAGCGGCCGAGCCGGGGGGTGATCCGCCTGTTCGGGGAAGATGCGGTACTGCTCCCGCGCGGGCGACTGCCCGGATTCCGCCGCCGGATCGGGGTGGTGTTCCAGGATTTCCGGTTGGTGCCGCACCTGTCCGCCGCCGACAACATCGCGCTGCCGTTGCGGGTGGCGGGGGTGGCGGAAGCGGACCTGGTCGCGCCCGTGCGCGAAATGCTCGCCTGGGTCGGGCTTAGTCCCCGCGCCGACGCGCTGCCCGCGACGCTGTCGGGCGGCGAGCAACAGCGGGTGGCGATTGCGCGCGCGGTGATCAACCGGCCCGAGATCCTGGTCGCGGACGAGCCGACGGGCAATGTCGACCCGGAGATGGCGGAACGGTTGCTGCTGTTGTTCGACAGCCTCAACCGGCTGGGCACCACCGTGGTGGTCGCGACGCACGACCTGCACCTGCTCAGCCGTATCCCGGGCGCGCGGATGATGCGGCTCGACAAGGGGCGGTTGTTCGATCCGACCGGCGAGCTTCGGCATCCGCCACAACGGCCGGCGGGCGGATGAGGCGGCGCGCGGTCCCGTCGACCCGGCGCGTCCTCGACGAGGCGGGGGGTCTGCGCGCGATGACGGGCGTGCTGGCGATCATGGTGTTCCTGACGCTGCTCGCCGCCGCCGCCGGGCTGGGGACGTTGCACGCGCGCGCGCTGCTGGCGCGGCAAGTGGCGGGGCGGCTGACGGTGCAGCTGCCGCGCGACCCCGCCGCGACCGCGCGCGCGCTGGCGACGCTGGCCGCCGCGCCCGACGTGGCGCGCGCGCGCGCGGTGGGCGCTGCGGAGTTGGCGGCGCTGCTACGCCCTTGGCTGGGCGGCGATGCGAGCGACGCGGACCTGCCCGTGCCGACGCTGATCGACGTGGACCTGCGCGACGACACGCCCGCCACCGCGTCGAGGGTAGCGACCGCCGTCCGCCGCGCGGTGCCGGTGGCCCAGGTCGACCGGCACGAGACGTGGATGTCGCCGGTCACCCGGCTGATGTCGACGGCGGTCGCCATCGCCTGCGCGCTGGTGGTGTTGATGGCGGCGGCGACGGCGGGGGTGGTGGTGCTGGCGGCGCGCGCGGGGCTGGAGACGCATCGCGCGACGATCGAGGTGATGCACATGCTCGGCTCCACCGATCGCCAGGTCGCACGGTTGTTCCAGCGGCGGCTGGCGCTCGATGCGGCGGTGGGCGGGGCGGCGGGCGTCGTCGCGGCGGCGGCGGTGCTGTGGCTGGTGGCGCGCCAGCTGTCCGCGCTCGGCTCCGACTTGCTCGGGGGGGCAACGCTGGCGCCGTTGGACTGGGTGCTGCTCGCGGCGGTGCCGGTGCTGTTCGTCGCGCTGGCGACGCTGGCCGCCCGCGTAGCGGTAACGGCGGCGTTGCGGCGATCGCTATGAGGGCGATCCGGTGATCCGGCGGCTGATCGGGCTGGCGACGCTGCTGTGGCTGTTCGGGTTCGCGGTGTTCATGCTGACGCTGCCCAAGCCGCTCGAAGGCGCGACGACGGACGCGATCGTGGTGCCGACCGGGGCGGCCGGCCGGATCGACCGGGGGCTGGAGCTGATCCGCCGCCGTCAAGCGCACCGGCTGCTGATCTCGGGCGTCGCGCTGGGGGTCGACGCGGACGACCTTGCCGAGCAATATCACGTCCCCACCAAGCTGTTCGGCTGCTGCGTCGACCTCGGCACGCAGGCGGCGGACACGCGCGGCAACGCGGAGGAGACCGCGCGCTGGGTCCGCGCGCATCATTACCACACGATCCGGCTCGTCACGTCGGACTGGCACATGGCGCGCGCGCGGATGGAGCTCGACGCGGCGCTGGCGGACGATGTCGTGATCCTGGCCGACGGGGTGCCGAGCGAGCCCCGGCTGGGGTTGCTGGTCAACGAATATACCAAGCTGCTGCTCCGGCGAGTGGCGCTGTGGACGGGGGTGGGCGCGTGAACCGGTTGCGGACGATGGTGTATCAGGCGGTGTTCCTGGTCGGCTCGGCGCTGATCGTGGTGCCGGTGCCGCTGGTGGGGCTGCGCGGGCAGGCGGCGATGGTCCGCTACGCGCACGGCTGGTCGCGGTTCGCCCGCTGGTGCGCGCGGCGGCTGCTCGGCATCACCGCGCGGGTGGAGGGCGGGCCGATCGCGGGCCCGGCGTTGTACGCGTGCAAGCACCAGTCGCTGCTCGAGACCACCGAGCTGGAGATCGTCCTGGACGGGGCCGCGCCGGTGATCAAACGCGAGCTGTGGAATCTGCCGCTATGGGGCTGGGCGGTGCAGGTATACGGCGCGATCCCCGTCGATCGCGAGGCGTCGGCCGGCGCGCTGCGCTCGATGCTGCGCGACGCAAAGGCGCTCAAGGTGCAAGCGCGGTCGGTGGTGATCTATCCCGAAGGCACGCGCGTCATGCCCGGCGAGCAGCCGCCGCTGCGCGCGGGCTTCGCGGGGCTGTACCGCGCGCTCGGCTATCCGGTGGTGCCGATCGCGGTCGATACGGGCCGGCTGTTGCCCAAACGCGGCGCCAAGCGGGCAGGCGTGGCGACCATCCGCTTCGGCGACCCGATCCCGCCGGGGCTGGGGCGCGAGGAGATCGAGGCGCGGGTGCATGCGGGGATCAATGCGTTGGAGGGGTGAGCCGCGTTACTCGTAGCGGGGCTTTCTTGCTCTCCCCTCCCTGGAAGGGAGGGGCTGGGGGTGGGTGCCGCCGAGGCACTCGGCGGTCATCTGCAGAACGTGGAGCGCGGACCCTTCCGGGTTCGTCATCACATCGCTGTTCCACAAGCGGATTACACGCCAGCCTTGCGCCTCCAACGCCGCCGTGCGAGCCGCATCGTAGCTGACCTGATCGTGATGTTGGCTGCCGTCGAGTTCCACCGCCAGCTTCGCTTGGCGGCAGGCCAGGTCGAGATAGTAGGGGGCGATGTACAGCTGACGGGTCCATCGTGGCCGGTATGGAGCTAATAGCTTCCACAACTTGTCCTCCGCCTCCGTCGCGTTGTTGCGGAGCCCTCGGGCGCGGTCGGTCGCTTGTCTCGGCTGTCGGCGCATCGGGATAGCGTAGAACGGCGAGCCATGCTCGCCTACCCACCCCTAACCCCTCCCTAGAAGGGAGGGGAATAGTGCTCACTCATGCACCCGCCCGAAATCCGGCCTCGCATCGTCCTGCCCTTGTTCGATGATCCCCCGCCGGATCGCCCTCGTCCGCTCAAAGCGGTCGAACAGCGCGTCGCCGTCGCCCCAGCGGATCGCGCGTTGCAGTTGCGACAGGTCCTCCGAGAAGCGTTGCAGCATGTCGAGCACCGCCTCGCGGTTGTGGAGGAACACGTCGCGCCACATCGTCGGGTCGCTCGCCGCGATGCGGGTGAAGTCGCGAAACCCGCCCGCGCTGTATTGCAGCACCTCGGAGCGCGTCACTTCCTCCAGGTCGCTGGCGGTGCCGACGATGGTATAGGCGATCAGGTGCGGCAGGTGGCTGGTCACCGCCAGCACGCGGTCGTGGTGTTCGGGGGTCATGCGCTGCACCTCCGCGCCCAGCCCGCGCCAGAACGCGGCGACGCGCTCGACCGCCATCTCGGGCGCGTCGGCGGCGGGGGTGAGGATGCACCAGCGACCGTGGAACAGCGAGGCGAAGCCAGCTTCCGGCCCGCTCCGCTCGGTGCCCGCGACCGGGTGCGCGGGGACGATCGTCGCGTCGGGCAGCGCCTCGCGGAGCGCGCGCGCGACGTCCGCCTTGCAGCTGCCGACATCGCTGACGATCGCGTCGGCGGGCAGATCGGCGGCGATCTCGGCCGCGACCGCGCCCATCGCGCCGACGGGGACGCACAGGATGACAAGGTCGGCGTCGGTCACCGCCGCGCCCGCGCCGTCGGCAATATCGTCGACCAACCCGACGCGCTCGGCCGTCGCGCGCACGGCGGGGTCGGCGTCGTGTCCGGTCAGCCGCACCGTCGGCATCCGCTCGCGCACCCCGCGCGCGATCGAGGAGCCGATCAGCCCCAGACCGATGATCGACACTCGGGCAAACGGCAGCATCAGTCCGCGCCAGCGAACGCGCGCAACTCCGTCACCACCGCGCGCATATCCTCCTTGGTGCCGATGGTGATGCGGAGCGCGTCGGGCAGCCCCTGATTGGGCAGCCAGCGCACCGCATAGCCCGCCGCCATCAGCCGCGCATACGCCGCCTCCGCCGTGCGCTCGCCGCGTGGTTCGATCAGCACCAGCACGAAATTGGCCTCGCTCGGCACCGCGCGGAACCCCGCATTGCCCAGCGCGGCGATCTGCTCGACGAACCACGCGCGCCACACGCGGTTGTGCTCGCGCGAGCGCGCCACGAACGCGCGATCGCCCAGCGCCGCGATCGCCGCCGCCTGGCCCGCGCTGGTCACGTTGAACGGCGCGCGGATGCGGTGCATCGCGTCGACCGCCGCCGCCGAGCCATAGCCCCAGCCGATCCGCTCCGCCGCGAGCCCGTGGATCTTGGAGAAGGTGCGCGTCACGAACACGTTGGGGTGATCGTGCGCGAGCGCGAATGCGCCATCGTCGTCCGCCGCGTCGAGGTATTCGGCATAGGCCTGGTCGACGACCAGCATCACCGACGCGGGCAACGCGGCGTGGAGGCGCGCGATCTCCTCGCGCCGGGTGTAGGTTCCGGTCGGATTGTTGGGGTTGGCCACGAACACCACCCGCGTCCGCTCGGTTACGCAGGCGAGGATCGCGTCCACGTCGGTCGCATAGTCGCGGTCGGGCGCGACCACCGGCAGCGCGCCGACGCGGCGGGTGGCGATCTCGTACACGGAAAAGCCGTAGCGGGCGTGGATCACCTCGTCGCCGGGTCCCGCGAACGCGCCCGCGGTCATGTGGAGCACCTCGTCCGATCCGGTGCCGTGGATCACCCGCGTTGCGTCGATGCCGTGCGCCGCCGCGATCGCCTCGCGCAACGCGGTCGCGCCCGCGTCGGGATACGCTTCGAGCGCGCCGCGCGCCGTCTCGAACGCGGCGACCGCGGCCGTGCTGGTGCCGAGCGGGTTCTCGTTGGACGAGAGCTTCACGACCTTGCGACCGTCGTCGCCCGTCGCGCGCCCGGGCACATAGGGCGCGATGGCCATGATCCACGGCTTTGGTTCGGGCTGGCGGGCGAGCGCGGTCATGCACCGGCCATGCCCGCCGCCCCCCGCTGGCGCAACCCGCGCGTCGCGGCTACAGGCGCGCAGGCGAAGGGGGCAAGATGCGGGCGAGCGGGTTGTGGGAGGCGCTGGAGCTTGCGCGGCGCGCGAACCTCCGCACGTCCGGCGAGCCCGCGCCGGTGCCGGGCGAGACCGGGCGCACCCGGCGCGAGGTGATCATCGCGCTGGCCGCCGCCGCCAGTGCCGCCACGCTGCCCCGCGATGCGCACGCCGCCGCTGCGCCCGCAAAGAAGCCACCGGTCCCCCCCATCAAGAACGCGCCCGGCGCGCCCGCCAAGGCCGGCCCCGTAGCGATCGTCGGCGGCGGGCTGGCCGGGCTGACCGCGCTGTGGACGCTCACCCATGCCGGGGTCGACGCGCGGCTGTACGAGGCGCGGGCGCGGCTGGGCGGGCGGATGTACACCGCCAGGCTGCCCGGCGGCGACCTCGCCGACATGGGCGGGCAGCTAGTCAACACCGACCATCACGACATGGCCGAGCTCGCGCGGACGTTCGGCGTCGGGCTGATCGATCGTAAGGGCGGCCGGCACCGCTCCGTCATCTTCGACGGCGCGCAGCCGGTGGCGGAGGCGGACGCGGTTGAGGCGCTGCGCCCGCTCGCCGCGCAGATGACCCACGACGCCGACCGGCTGGACCGCGACTATGCGGGCGTCGCCGCCGAGCTCGACCGGATGTCGTTCACCTCGTACCTCGACAAGCACTGCAGCAAGCTGCCGCAGCGGTGGGTGCGCGGGTTGCTGGAGACCACCGCGCGCACCGAATACGGCGTCGAGCCGGGGCAGGCGTCCGCGATCGAGCTGATGTTCAACCTGCCCAGCATCGAGGGCGCGCGGGTCGAGGTGCTCAGCCGATCGGACGAACGCTATCTGATCGCGGGCGGCTCGTCCGCGCTGGTCGAGGCGATGGCGGCGCGGGTGTCGAAACGGATCGTGACGGGCAAGCGCGTGACGGCGATCAACCCCGCACCGGGCGGCGGCGCGCGCCTCCTGTTCGCGGCCGGCGCGCATGTCGATGCCGCCGCCGTGATCGTCGCCACCCCCGCCTCGATCACCCGCAAGATCGACTTCGGCGTCGCGCTGCCCGCGTTGTGGAAGCGGTTCCTGCTCGAGGCCAATCTGGGGCGCAACGAAAAGGTGCAGGCGCGGATGCGCGCGCGCGCGTGGGAGCCGGTGTGCGGGCGCGGCGGCGAGCTGTGGCGGACCGAAGCGGGCGCGGTCGCGTCGGGTTGGGACGGTGGGGTGCGCCCCCATGCCGGCGCGGGTGTGGGCGGCGCGTGGACGTGGTTCCTCGGCGGCGACGAGGTCGCGCGCGCGGCGGAGGGCGACGCGCTGGTTCAGGCGCGCGCGTTCGCCGCGTCGGTGGAGGCGGGGGTGCCCGGCATGACCGCCGCCACGCTGGCCGCGCACCGCACCGGCTGGCACCGCGATCCGATGTCGATGGGGGGCTATGTCAATTACCGCCCCGGCCAGATGACCCGCTTCGCGCGCCTGTTCTGGGTCGAGGAACGCGGCCGCGCCTCGCCCCCGGTCGCGTCGGGCGTGGTGCATTTCGCGGGCGAGCATCTGTCGGACGCGTATCCGGGCTATATGAACGGCGCGGCGCAGACCGGGCGACTGGCGGCCGAGGCGGTGGTCGCGCAACTGGCGGCGGCAAAGGCGGCGTGACTTGATCCTCCCCAGCTTGCTGGGGAGGGGGACCGTTCGCGTTCTTCACGCGAATGGTGGAGGGGCTGGGGCACGGGTGACGTCCTGGGGCACCGCCCCTCCACCACCGGCCCAAGCGGGCCGGTGGTCCCCCTACCCGAGCTGTGCTCAGGGAGGATCAAGATTGACTTGCCCGGCTTGCCTAAGCACTCGCGCTCTGCATGGCCACCGCCGCCCTCGATCAGCGTTTCGGCCTCGCGCGCCGCGTCGTGCTGCCCGGTCCGCTCGCGCTCGACGGGGGACAGCGTCTGTCACCGGTCGAGATCGCCTACGAGACCTACGGCACGCTCGCGCCCGACGGCGGCAACGCGATTCTCATCTGCCATGCGCTGACCGGGGATCAGCATGTCGCGGGCACCAACCCGCGCACCGGCAAACCCGGCTGGTGGACGCGGATGGTCGGCGCGGGCAAGCCGATCGACCCCGCGCGCGACTTCGTGATCTGCGCCAACGTGCTGGGCAGCTGCATGGGTTCGTCCGGCCCCGCCTCGACCAACCCGGCGACGGGCAGCGCGTGGGGAATGGCGTTTCCCGTGCTGACGATCCGCGACATGGTGCGCGCGCAGGCGATGCTGCTCGACCATCTGGGGGTCGCGCGGCTGCGGGCGGTGGTGGGCGGATCGATGGGGGGGATGCAGGCGCTGAGTTGGCCCGCGACCTTCCCGGCGCGGGTCGAGGCGGCGGTGGTGATAGCGTCCACCGCGCGCCACACCGCGCAGAACATCGCCTTTCACGAGGTCGGGCGTCAGGCGATCATGGCGGACCCGCGCTGGCGTGGCGGCGATTACGCCGACGACGCGCCCGCCGCCGGGCTGGCGGTCGCGCGGATGGCGGCGCACATCACCTATCTATCCGAGGCGGGGCTGACGGAGAAGTTCGGGCGGCGGCTGCAATCGCGTGAGGCCAAGTCGTTCGGGTTCGACGCCGATTTCCAGGTCGAGAGCTATCTCCGGCATCAGGGGATCAGCTTCACCGACCGGTTCGACGCGAACAGCTATCTCTACATCACCCGCGCGATGGATTATTTCGATCTGGCGGAGGAGCATGGCGGGCGGCTAGCGCACGCGTTCCGCGCCAGCCCCGCGCGGTTCTGCCTGGTCAGCTTCGACACCGACTGGCTGTATCCCACCGCCGAATCGCGCGCGATCGTCCACGCGCTCAACGCGGCGAGCGCGCGGGTCAGCTTCGTGGAGCTGGCCTCGCCGTACGGCCACGACGCGTTCCTGCTCGACTCGCCGGAGCTGAACCGGGTCGTCGACGGGTTCCTAAGGGCGGGCGCATGATCGAGCTGAGCGATGACCGGGCGCGGCTCGATGTTGCGCGCGTCCATAGCTGGCTGGCGTCAAGCTATTGGTCGCCCGGGGTCGCGCGCGAGAGCGTGGAGCGCGCGATGGCGGGATCGCACTGCCTCGGCGCGTACCGGGACGGCGAGCAGGTCGGGTTCGCGCGCGTGATCAGCGACCGCGCGACGTTCGCCTGGCTGGCGGACGTGTGGGTCGACAACGCGGCGCGGGGTCAGGGTCTTGGGCGGCGCATGGTGCGCTGGTTCCTCGACCATCCTGACTACGCCACCGTGCGCCGCTTCGCGCTGGTCACGCTCGACGCGCATGGCGTGTATGCGGGCATCGGTTTTCATCCCGCTTTGCGCCCCGAACGCTATATGGAGCGGCTGTCGCCCGAGTTCGCGGCGTGGCTGCGCGATGCACCATAGTGCTGCGCCCCGACCTAAGATAGGCACGCGACCACGAGTGGTAGTGATGTCCTACACCGCCCCGCTCTGGTAATACGGCGCGATGACCGCTGTCCGCGCCGAAGCCGATATTCCGACCCACGCAACAAAGTTTCCAACCCACGCAACGCAATTGCCGAACGGGCGCGACATGTGCGACACGTCGGGTCCGACTCACTGTTCGCCGCGCCACGGGGGAACGCCGTGACATTGCGCTCCGACCTCGCCGTGATTGCCGAGCATGTCACGCCGGGCGCGCGGGTGCTCGACGTGGGATGCGGAGACGGGGCGCTGATGGCGGCGCTGCGCGACGCACGGGAGGTGGACGCGCGCGGGCTGGAGATCGACCCCGCCAACGTCGCCGCCGCCGTCGCGCGGGGGCTGAGCGTGGTGCAGGGCGACGCGGACCAGGACCTCGCCGCCTATCCGGACGCCAGCTTCGACTACGCGATCCTCAGCCAGACGTTGCAGACCACGCGCGGGCCGCATCTGGTGCTCGACGACCTGCTCCGCATCGGGCGGCGCGCGTTCGTATCGTTCCCCAATTTCGCGCACTGGCGAGTGCGGCTGTCGCTGCTGTGGGGCGGGCGGATGCCGGTCACGCGCCAGCTGCCCGAAAGCTGGTACGACACGCCCAACATCCACCATCTGTCGGTGGACGATTTTCGCGCGTTCCTGCGCGCGCGCGACGTGGCCGTGGAGCGCAGCTGGTTCCTCAACGGCGACCGCCGCACCAGCCCCGCCGCCGCCAACTTCCGCGCGGAACATGCGGTATTCCTCTTACGGCGCGGCTGAACACTCGCTGTCGGGCGCGCTCAAGCGCCGTTCAATCCGCGCCGGGCAAAGAAGGTCAATCGATTAGAGGAGTTTCGCCATGATCAAGCCCATTCTGTTCGGTCTCTTGTCCCTCGCGGCCACCGCCGCACCCGCGCAGGATCGCTGGGACTGGCATGGCGGCGGACGCGGTGACCACGACTACCAGATCGCCGGACGCGGCGTGCCGGTGCTGCTCCCCGAGTTGCGCGAGACCAATCGCGGGCGTGCCTGGGTGCTGCGTAACTTCGACTTCGACCGCAACGGCTTCATCAGCCCGCCCGAGGCGGACGCGGCCAATCACGCGTTTCTCACGGCGGCGGGTCCGCGCCGCGATCGCTTCGATTGGGAGGCGCGCGATGTCGTGGTGGAGCAGGGCGGCTGGGATCGGCGCGCGATGCGCGACTATCACTTCCGCCAGACGCGGTACGGCGCGACGTTCGACATCGGCGACGTGCTGTTCGACACCAACAGCGCGCGGCTGCGCCCCGCCGCGCTCGACCGGCTGCGCCCGCTCGCGCGGTATCTCCGCGCCGAATCCGGCGTCCGCGTTCGCATCGACGGCCACACCGACAGCCGCGCGTCCGACGCATACAATCAAAAGCTGTCCGAAGATCGCGCCCAGAGTGTTGCCGATGCGCTGATCGAGATGGGCGCGGATCGCCCGCGCTTTGCGGTCACAGGCCACGGCGAGCGCGAGCCGATCGCCAGCAACGCCAGCGCGCAAGGCCGCCAGCAGAACCGCCGCGTCGAGGTGACGCTGGTCGGCCAGCGCGCGGATCGTTTCGCGGGCGGCTGAACCTCCGCCCGGCCACGCTCGTGGCACAAAGCCGGGCGAGCGTGGTCGGGGATGGGGAGAGCGGCATGGTAAAGGTGAGAGCGGTTGTTGCAGCGGCGCTGTTGATCGGCGCGGGGTCGCCCGCGGCACGCGCGAACCTGAAACCAGGCAAGCTGCTCGGGTTCGGCTATGCATTTTATGTCGGCCCGACAATGGTCAAGGGATCGACCGCCGTGGGAGCCATCGCGCTGAACGGAGCGCCGTTCTCGCGCCGCATCGGCTGGAACGAGCGGCGCTATCAGGCGGGCGTCGACGGTGCTGTCGGGCCAGGAGGCCTAGCCGAGCCGGTGGTCCGGTTCCAGCTCCACGCATCGCTGGCCGGCGAGCGAACCGCCATGCTGCCGCTCGCGAATGGAGGCGGTCTGGTCGGCAGCTGGGGCGGAAGCTATGCGATGGTTACGGTCGGCGCGGAGCCGTATCGCGTCCGCTTCGCCCCGCAGATCACCCGCTCCTATGTCGGCGCGGCGTCCGCGCTGCGGGTCGCGACCGCATTGGGAGGGCGAGTCGAAGGCGCGGCGGAGCCGGTGACGATCGCGTTCGGCATCGCGCGTCCGGTGCGTGGCATGGTGTTGGCCCGCCCGTTGGTGATAGGCCCGTTGTCGCTGACCCGCATCGGCGTTCGCACGGCGGAGGGCGGTGGCGCGGCGGCGATCCCGAAAGCAGGCGATCCGTCCGCCGAGGCCGACCCCGACGAGGTCGTCGTGACCGCCCGCAGCAAGCACAAGCCGCGCCCCGGCACCGTCACGCTGGACGCGGACGTGCTCACGCGCTGTTCGTCGATCGTATTCGACAAGCCGACGAAGCAGGTGCGGCTGACCTGCGCCTGACCTACTCCGCCGCCAGCACCTCTTCACCCTCCTCGCGCTGTTCCGCTTGGCGCGCCCACATCTCCGCATAGAGCCCGTCGCGGCGAAGCAGCTCGGCGTGGCTGCCGCGTTCGGCAATTCGGCCCTGGTCCAGCACGACGATCTGGTCCGCATGGACCACCGTCGACAGCCGGTGCGCGATGACGATGGTGGTGCGCCCGCGCCCGATCGCCTCCAGCGTGTCGAGGATCTCCGCCTCCGTGCGGCTGTCGAGCGCGCTGGTCGCCTCGTCGAGGATCAGCACCGGCGGGTTCTTGAGCAATGTGCGCGCGATCGCGACGCGTTGCTTCTCGCCGCCCGACAGCTTCAGCCCGCGCTCGCCGACGCGGGTCTCATAGCCGTGTTCCTGGCGCTCGATGAACGGCGCGATCGCCGCGCCCTTCGCTGCGCGCACGATCTCGTCAGGACCTGCTCCCTCGCGGCCATAGCCGATGTTGTACCCCACGGTGTCGTTGAACAGCACCGTGTCCTGGGGGACGATACCGATCGCGGAGCGCAAGGACGCCTGCGTCACGCCGGCGATGTCCTGCCCGTCGATGGTGATGCGCCCGCCGGTAAGGTCGTAGAAGCGGTACATCAGCCGCGCGAGCGTCGACTTGCCCGCGCCCGATGGCCCCACCACCGCCACCGTTGTCCCCGGCGCGATGTCGAGGTCGATCCCGCGCAGAATCTCGCGCCCCTCGTCATAGGCGAAGCGCACATCCTCGAACCGCACCCGGCCCGCGCCGACGTGCAGCGCGGGCGCGCCCGGGCGGTCGACGATTTCGGCGGGCGTGTCGACCAGATCGAACATCGCGCCCATGTCGATCGCGCCCTGGCGCAGCGTGCGATACACCATCCCCAGCAGGTCAAGCGGGCGGAACAGCTGGGTCAGCAGCATCTGCACCAGCACCACGTCGCCGCTGGTGAAGCGCCCCCGGCTCCACCCCCAGACGACATAGGCCATGCCGCCGCCGAGCATCAGATTGGTGATCAGCGACTGGCCGATGTTGAGCCACGCCAGCGAGTTTTCCGACCGGGTGGCCGCGTTGGCATAGGCGACCATCGCCGCCTCGTAGCGCCGCCCTTCGCGCTCCTCCGCGCCGAAATACTTCACCGTCTCGAAATTGAGCAGCGAGTCGACCGCATGGCTGACCGCGCCGGTGTCGAGATCGTTCATCTGCGTGCGCAGGTGATTGCGCCAGTCGGTGATCGCGCGGGTAAAGGCGATGTAGCCCACCACCATCACCACTGTCGCCGCGACCAATGCCCAGCCGAAACTGCTCCGGAAGATGTTGAGCACCAATACCAGCTCGAGCAAGGTCGGCGCGATGTTGAACAGCAGGAAATACAGCATCGTGTCGATGCTCTTGGTCCCGCGCTCGACCACTTTCGTCACCGCGCCGGTGCGGCGTTCGAGGTGGAACCGCAGGCTCAGCTGGTGGAGGTGGCGGAACACCTGCGCGGCCAGCCGCCGGGTGGCGTCCTGCCCCACCCGCTCGAATAACGTGTTGCGCAGATTGTCGAACAAGGCGGTGGAAAAGCGCGACGCGGCATAGCCGACCACCAGCGCGACGATCAGCGCGGTCGCGGTCCGGTCGCCACGCGACAAATGATCGACCGCGTATTTGAACGTGTACGCGCTGCCATAGACTTGGACCAGCTTGGACGCGACCACCAGCAGCATCGCCGCAACGATCCGCGCGCGCAGTACCGGCTCGCCGACCGGCCAGAGGTACGGCAGGAACCGCCGCAGCGTCGGCAGCAGCGGGCGATCCTTGCCGCTGGAAGGGGTGCGAAGGGGAGGCATGTCGCTGGAATGTAGGGGCGAGCGGCCCCTTTCCCAAGCGCGAGGGCGGCGCGTGCTTACTCGCCCCGCTCATCCGCCTGCATCGGCAGCGACCAGCGGATCTGGTCGCGGAGCATCGCTTCCAGCTCCGGCGCGCCGCTGTTCTGCGCGGCGGCGCGCTTGCGCAACAGCGACGCGAGCAGCGACGCGCGGGTGGCGGGCGGGCGGGGCGCGCGGCCGCGTTCGAGCGCGCGGGTGAGTTTGAGCGAGAGCATCGTCATGGGTCCGCGCTAGCCGAACGGTGCTGAACCCGGCGTGACGGGGTGAGGTTAACACCCGGAAACGCGGGTGAAATCAGTCGCGCGGCCGCGTCCATAGCGCCGGGTCGCGCGGCGCTGGCGGATACAACGCCGCGCGCCGTGCCGCCTGCCCCGCCGCCCGTGCGATGAACGCGAGCTTGGCGGCCTTGGACGTCGTCACCCGCACATCCCAAGCCCGTTCGCCGCGCCGCGCCACCTCGCGCCCGATCGCGCCATAAATCGCCGCCGCCGCCAGCACCGCCCAGGCGGAGCGGAACGGCAGCGCGGGAGTCCCACGCCGCGCGCTCGCCTCGTACCCGCTCGCCAGCGCGCCCAGCCGCGCGCCGAGCGTCGCCAGCGCGGGGCGATGCGCCGGGTTCATCAGGTCGTCCGCAGGCACACCCACCTCCGCCAGCCAGTCGGCGGGCAGATAGCACCGCCCGGCTGCCGCATCCTCGCCCACATCGCGGGCGATATTGGCGAGCTGGAACGCAAGCCCAAGGTCGCACGCGCGGTCGAGCGTCGCGTCGTCCTCGGGCGCGACGCCCATCACCACCGCCATCATGCACCCGACCGCGCCCGCGACATGGTAGCAATAGCGCAGCAGGTCCTGTTCTGTTTGCGGCCGCCACTCGTCCGCGTCGAGCGCGAAGCCGGCGATCAGGTCGCGCGCGAAGGCGGGCGGCAAGCGCGTCTCCGCGGCGACCACGCGCAAGGCGTCGAAGGCGGGGTCGTCGACGACCTCGCCCGCCAGCGCCGCGTCGGTCTTGGCGGCGATCTCGGCAAGCCGCGCGGGCGCATCGGCGACGCGGCGAGTGCCGTGGCCGGCGACCTGCCCGTCGGCGATATCGTCGCAGCGGCGGCACCAGGCATAGAGCAACCACGCCCGCTCGCGGGTGGCGGGGTCGAACAGCCTGGAGGCGGCGGCGAAGCTCTTGGAGCCGAGCGCGATGGACGCGCTGGCGTGCTCGACGAGATCGGGGCGGCTGAGAGGGGCTGCGTCCGCGGGGTTCGCCGGCCCGGACCGCACAGCCGGCCTTGTCGGGTCCGGTTCAGGCGAGGACTCGGCGCTCACCGAAACTCGGCCAATCGACCGGCCCGCTCCGCCGACGTGACGCACATGTCGCGCCCGTTCGGTAATTGCGTTACACCCTTTGGACATTTTGTTGCGCATTTCACAATCCGCGTGAAGGGGTGAATACGCCGCATGTGGACTCGTTTATCACGGCCGCCCCGTGTAGGACATGCTGTGCCGCACGGTTTACAGGTCGCTCACCGCCATCCGCACGATCGGCTGCGCCGGTTGGTGTGCCGCCATCCGCTCCAGCAGCGTGTCGAGTAGGTCCGCCACGATCAACAGCCCGCGGTGCTGCGCGCGCACGAACCCCACCTCGCCCATCTTCTCCCAAAACGCGATCAGCGGGTTGTAGTACCCCGCGACGTTGAGCAGCCCGACCGGCTTGGCGTGATAGCCCAGCTGCGCCCAGGACAATGCCTCCCACAGCTCGTCCATCGTCCCCGTGCCGCCGGGCAGCGTCACGAACCCGTCCGCCAGCTGCGTGAACAACGCCTTGCGCTCGTGCATCCCCGCGACGGTGTGGAGCCGCGTCAGCCCGCGATGCGCCACCTCCGCGTCGACCAGCGCCTGCGGGATCACCCCGATCACCTCCCCCCCGGCGGCGAGCGCGGCGTCCGCCACCGCGCCCATCAGCCCGAGGCGGCCACCGCCATAGACGACGCCGACGCCGCGCTCGGCGAGTCCACGGCCCACCGCGCGGGCGCTGTCGATATACGCGGCATCGGCGGGCGTCGCGGACCCGCAATAGATGGCGAGGCGGTTCATGACCAACCGACGGGAGTGCTCATGAAAGCAGCAGCCGGAAGCCGCCTCCCTTCGTGAGGGTGAATTCATGTTGCGACAGCACGTCCGTGCCAATCAACACATCGAACCAGCTATTGTCTCTGATCTGGGCGGCTTCGAGCGGCTCAAGCTGAAACAGTCCGCGCGCCGCCTCATCGCCACCTTGCTGGTCACCGCAAACAATGCCTACACGGACGATACACGTCGTGTGTAGACTTGGCCCGAGCGCGCCGATCATTCGCATGAACCCGTGGGCGCGCAACCGACAGTCGGCGACAACATGATCGCAGACGCAAGTGACGTCCGCCCCGGTGTCGAGCAGCGCGCGGAACGGCCGTATGTTGAAGGCATGTGCTTGTACTTGGGGTTCAACCCTGCCCGCCGTCGGTAGGGCGTCCGCCAAGGTTACCTCGATGATTGGTTTGCCCTTAGTCAGCCGTCCCGTCACCAGCGCCATACGACAGGAACCCCAAATCCAGCGGCCGATCAATCACTCGCTGAACGGAAAAGCGCCCGTCGTCAAATCGGCTCGCCGCGGCTGCCACCGCCTCACCCGGGAAGACATACACATCAACAAGCGCCTGGTCGCGTAGAAGCGCGTAATGGCCAGCGTGCCGGGGCATCAGATCGCCGACCACTGTCTCAAAATACACAAAGTTACGGGTAATCTCGTCATGAATGTCGATAGCCATGACCCAATCCTTCGTGCTGCATGGAATTCGTACCAGCGGGCGGAATCCCTGTCACCGACAATGGTTCAGTAAAGCGCCGAGCCGAATCCGTCGCGCGCCAGAAAACATGACGCTTATTGCGCCAGCATCAGTGCGGCGGTCGCCTTGGCGCTGCCGACAACGCCGGGGATGCCCGCGCCCGGGTGCGTGCCCGCGCCGACGAAGTACAGGTTCGGAATCGCGTCGTCGCGGTTGTGGACGCGGAAATAGGCGCTCTGCTGCAGCACCGGCTCAAGGCTGAACGCGCTGCCCAGATGCGCGTTGAGGTCGCGGCCGAAGTCCGCGGGGGTATAGCTGAACTTGGTGACGATGCGCTCGTGGAGGTCGGGGATCAACCGGCGACCGACCTCGTCGAGGATGCGCTTCTCCAGCACCGGCGCGATCTCCGCCCAGTCGACGGGGAACTTGCCCGTGTGCGGCACCGGCGCGAGGACGTAGAAGGTGGAGCAGCCTTCGGGTGCCAGCGACGGATCGGTCACGGTCGGGTGGTGGAGGTACAAGGAGAAGTCCTGCGCCAGCACGCCGTGATCATAGATGTCCTCGAGCAGGCCCTTATAGCGCGGCCCGAACAGGATCATGTGGTGCGGGATGCCCGGCCACGTCCCGCGCACGCCGAAATGCACCACGAACAGCGACGGCGAATAGCGTTTGCGCTCCAGCTTCGCCGCGGTCCGCTGGCCGCTGCGTGACGATGTCAGCAGGTCGCGATAGGTGTGGACGATGTCGCCGTTGCTCGCGACCGCGTCCGCCTGGCCCTTCCAGCCGCTTTCCATCGTCACGCCCGTTACCCGGTCGCCCAGCGTGTCGATGCTCGCCACCTTGTCGCCGAGCCGCAGCGTGCCGCCCAGCCGCTCGAAATGCCGGACCATGCCCTCGATCAGCCGGTTGGTGCCGCCCATCGCGAACCAAACGCCGCCGTCGCGCTCGAGCTTGTGGATCAGCGCATAGATCGCGCTGGTGGTCATCGGGTTGCCGCCGACCAGCAACGTGTGAAAGGACAACGCCTCGCGCAGCTTCTCCGATTTCACGAAGCTGGACACGATCGAATAGACCGACCGCCACGCCTGGTACTTCATCAACGCGGGCGCGGCCTTGATCATCGACGCGAAATCGAGAAACGCGACATGGCCGAGCTTCTCATAGCCTTCCTTGAAGACGCCCGCCGAATAGGTGAGAAAGCGCTTGTAGCCGTCGACATCGTCGGGGTTGAGCTTGGCGATCTCGCGGAACAGGATCGAATCGTCGTTGGTGTAGTCGAAATTGGTGCCGTCGGGCCAGTTGAGCCGATAGAACGGCGTCACCGCCTGGAGCGTGACATCCTCCGCCATGTCGCGGCCCGACAGCGCCCACAGTTCCTGCAGGCAGGCGGGGTCGGTGATGACGGTCGGCCCGGCGTCGAAGGTGAAGCCGTCCTTTTCCCACCAATAGGCGCGCCCGCCCGGTTTGTCGCGCGACTCGACGATCGTCGTTTCGACGCCCGCCGATTGCAGCCGGATGGCGAGTGCGAGCCCTCCGAACCCGGCACCGATGACGATCGCCGTCTTCGGGGCGGCCCCGGGCGTCGCTCTTGGCGAGGTCGTCGGCGCGATCTTCAGGGAAGCGGTCATGCGGTCAGCACCTTCAATGCGCGCCCGAGCGGCACGGGGGGCCGGCCCATCAACACGCGCGCCTTGTCGGCGGCGGTCGAGCGGGCGGCGTAGAAACGGCTGATCAGCGCTGGATCGAGCCGGTAGAAATGCGCCAGCACACGCCAGCGCTCGGCGGGATCGGCGGCGCGGAACAGCATCTTGTCGAGCATTCGGTAAAAGCCGCGCGCGTCCCACGCCGTCTTGGCGTGGGCATGGGTCAGCGCGTGGAGCGCCGCCGCGCCGAGATCGGGCGCGGCGGCGACCGCGACCGCGAGCCGGACCGCGTCGGGGAGCGAATAACTGGTGGTCGGGTGGAACAGCCCCGCACGCGCGCCCGCCTTAGCCACGCCCTTGCCGCCCGAGGCCCAATAGCGTTCGAACTCGCCGTCCATCACCACCGGCAGCGTGCCGGTCTCTTCGCGCAGCACCCGCCCGATCTGCCACCCTTGCGCGGCGGCGTAGGCGGACACGCGCGCGGTGAGCGCCGCCCGGTCGATCTTGCGCGAGTCGCTGTAATAGGTGTCCTCGACGAACACGCGCGCGGGCGAGAAGGGCAGCGAGTAGACGAAGCGGAACCCGTCATGCTGCGCCACGTCCGCGTCCATCACAATCGGCCGGTCGAGTCCGTGCGGGGCGGTGAGCTCGAGCTCCAGTCCGAGGAACTTCTGCCACCCGCACAACAGCCAGGACAGGTCGCCAGCCCCGCGCGCGTCAATCACCCCGCGCGCCTCCACCCGGTCGCCATCCGCCAGCACCACCGCGGTCGCGCTGACGGCGAGCACTTTCCGGGATGTCATCACCGCATCGGCGGGAAGCCGGGCGCGCAGCACGCGGTCGAACCGGTCGGAGCTGATCGAGTAATAAGGTTGTGCCAGCGCGCGCTCGGTACCGGGAAAGCGCACCTGATAGCCGGGCCAGGCGTGCGTCACGAGCTGATCGAGCAGCCAGCGATCCTCCTGCGCGACGTCGGTGCCGAAGAACGACCACAGATGGTTGCCGCCCAGCGTCTCGCCGCCCTCGATCACGCGCACGCGCAGGTCGGACCGCCTGGTCGCGACCGCCAGCGCGATCAACCCGCCCGCCAGCCCGCCGCCGACGATCGCCAAGTCGCATGAATGGGTGCACGCCATGACACCTTCGTCTAGCCGAACGCGCGCGCCCCCGATACCGGTTTCCGCGACCGCGGTATCATGGATGTGTGCCGTGTGGGGTCAACGCCATCGCCGCGCGGGCGGGCGATCCGGATGTTCAGTGCTTCGCGTCGCCGGAACCTTGGACTGCTCCGCCCAAGGCGCAGCGGCTGCTTGGTGACCGCGGATACGACGACGACCGGTTCGCAGGATGCTGTCCAACCGTATCGCCATCGCTTGTCACGGGCGCGTGCGTGTGCCCGAATGGCGCAGCGGCTAATCTTGTTTAGCGGTTGAAGGCAGGCACTTTTCGGGTAGGAGTCGGGGGGTAGGACGGGGGCATCGAATGACGCGGACGCGATGGGCGCGCGGGCTGGGCACGCTGGGGACGGCGATGCTGTTGGCGGGCGCGGGACCCGGCGCGGCGCAGGTGTCGTTGCCGACGCGCCAGGAAGTCACCCCGCCCACGCCCGACCGGCAAGCCGAATCGACCGCCAGCGTCGACGCGCGCGCCGCGTTGACGCAGCCGGCCTGCCCGTTCGACCGGTCGTCGTTGCGGCTGACGCTGAAGGCGGTGCGCTTCACCCGGCCGGATGGCGGCGCGCTGCCCCCGCCGATCGCCGCGCTGCTCGAGCCGCTGACCGCGCCCGAAGGCGACCAGTCGATCCGCGTGGTGTGCGACCTGCGCGACCGCGCCAACGCCGCGCTGCAGCGGGCGGGCTGGGTCGCCTCCGTGCAGATTCCCGCGCAGGAGATCAACGGCGGCGAGCTGGTGCTGCAGGTCGTCACCGGGCGGATCGTCGAGGTGCGGGTGCGCGGCGACGCGGGGCCGTACCAAAGCCTGCTGCGCGTCCGGATCGAGCGGATCAAGGCGCTCGATCCGTTGAACGAGCACGAGGCGGAGCGGTTGCTGCTGCTCGCGGGCGACGCGCCGGGACTGCAGGTGCAGCTGTCGCTACGCCCGGCGGGGACGGAGCAGGGCGCGGTGGTCGGCGAGCTGTCCGTCCAGTTCCGGCGTTATTCGCTGCTCGCCAACACGCAGAACTACAATTCGCGGCTATTGGGGCGCGAGAGCTTTTATCTGCGCGGCGAGCTGTACGGGCTGACCGGCCTGTCCGACCTCACTTACGTCGGCGCGTCCGCATCCTACGATTTCCACCGCCAGGTGATCGCGCAGGCGGGGCATGTCATGGGGCTGGACGCGAGCGGCACCACGTTGGGCGTGCGGGGCACCTATGCCTGGTCGCGGCCGGACCTGGGCGCGCTCGATTACCGGACCGACACGTTGATCGCGGGCGTCGACCTCCAGCATCCCCTGCTGCGGTCGTTGCGGCGCAACGTGCGGGCGCGGGCGGGGTTCGACTTCATCAACCAGATCTCGACGGTGGGATCGAACGGCACCGGCGTGCCGCTGACCACCGACAAGCTGCGCGTGTTCTTCCTGGGCGTGGACGGCGATTATCGGCGCACGCGGTTCGACGGCGCGACCGCGTTCTCGCTGACCGGCGGCATCGAGGTGCGCAAGGGCGCGGGCCTGTTCGGCGCGAGCAAGGTCGGGTTCGTGGACGGGGTGCTGACCTCGCGGCCGGACGGCGACGCGCGCGCGCTGGTGGTGCGTGGGTCGACCGATGTGGTGGTCGGGCTGGGCCGCGTGTTCAGCGTCGCGGGCGGGGTGCAGGGGCAATGGGCGGACCGCGCGCTGCTCAATTACGAGGAGCTGGCGGTCGGCAATCTGACGATCGGGCGCGGCTACGATCCGGGCGCGGCGAGCGGCGACCGGGTGGTCGGCGGACGCGGCGAGCTGCGCGCCGAAATCCCCGTCACGCGGGTGTTCGGGACGCAGCTGTACGGCTTTTACGACCATGAATATGTGAACAACCTCGATCGCGCCTTGATCGAGAACGATCGCACCTATCGCAGCGTCGGCGGCGGCGCGCGGTTCGCGCTGCCCGGGCGATTGCTGCTCGAGCTCGCCTATGCGCACCCGCTCGACAAGGCGTCGATCCGCGACGACCGGCGACCGTCCGACCGATTGCTGCTATCGCTGACCGCCCAGTTTCGAGGACCCGCGCGTTGACCCCGCGCGCCATCAGGATGTTCGCCATGCCCAGCCTCGCCCGGTCAAGCCTCGCCCGCCGCCGCCTTCGGCTCGCCATGACCGCCGGCACCGCGTTGGCGAGCGGGGTCACCGCTGGCCTGGCGGGCGCGCAGGTTTCGCTGCCGCCGCCCGCGCTGCCGCTGCCCGCGCTGCCGCTGCCCGGGCCGCTGCCCGCGCAGCCGTTCACCACCGACGCGGTCGGTCCGGGCGGCGTCACGCCGTTGAACAGCGCGGTGGCGACGTCCTCCGGCCCCAACGCGCTGCAGGTCGCGCTGCGTTCCACCAGCACGGTGCTGACCTGGACCGGGGGGTTCAACATCCCCGCCAACGGATCGATCAACTTCACGGACGCGCGCGCGGTCGGGCAGGGCACGCAGGCGGCGGTGCTGAACCGCGACGTGACGGGCAATTCATCGCAGCTGCTCGGGTCGCTGACCTCGGCCAGCAACATCGCGGTGTGGGTCTACAACCCCAACGGCATCGTCGTCGGGCCGAGCGCGCGCGTCAACACCGGCTCGCTGGTGCTGACCACGCTGGCGGTGGACAATAACGAATTCGTGAACGGGTCCACGAACGCAGGCACGCCAGGCACCGCCAGCTTCCGCCTGACCGGCACCGGCAACGGGCGCGGCATCGACGTGCAGACCGGCGCGACCATCACCGTCACCGGTGGCAATCGTGGACTGGTGCTGGTCGCGCCGCGGATCGCCGCCGACGGGAGGTTCGACGCGAGCGGGACGGGCATGGGCGCGACGCCGCAGGATGTCGGCTTCATCGTCGCCAGCGATGTGACGGTCAATTATGCCGCGGGCAGCCCGTTGTCGGTCGTGTTGAACAAGGGCACCGCGTTCGGCGGCGCGACGACGCAGTTGGTGCGCGGCACCGTCAGCGGGCGCAACGCGTTGTTCGCGATCGCCTCGCAAGGGTCGGTGACGGACGCGCTGCTGGCCGTCGACGCGACGGTGACGACCGCGAGCAGCGGCACGCGCGGGATCGTGCTGTCGGCGGGCGCGCCGCTGAGCGGCGTCGCCGTGGCGGGAACGGCGAACACCGACGGCCTCGCCGGGCTGACCGTGACGCGCGCGCTCACCTCCGCGCGCGGCGTGCTGATCGGCGCGACCGGCGCTGTGAGCGTGAAGGGCGCGGTGACGGCGGCGACCGATTACCTGGTGACGGGCGTGAGCGTGATGCTGGGCGGCGCGGGCAACGTGACGCAAAGCGCGAACGGTAGCGTCGGCATCACCGCGACGGGTGGATCGATCACCGGCGCGAGCGGGCTGACGCTGCGCTCGGCGGCGGATGGGTCGGGCACGTCGCCGCTATCGCTCGCCACGTCGGGCACAAGCGGCGGCGACATCGACTTCGCGGGCGGTTCGCTGGTGCAGGCGGGGCGCGACAGCCAGTCGGCGCTGACCATCCGCGTTCGGTCGAGCGACAACAGCGTGTCGCTCGACAGGGTGGTCGCGGGGTCGCTGCTGGGCGCGGTCGGGTCCGCGCCGCTTGCGCGCGACGGCCTGGTGCTCACGGCCCCGTTGTCGGTCGGGGACGTGACGATCGCGCGCGATTCGCTGACGCTGTCCGCCGACGGCATCACGGCGGGAGCGATCAACGCGAACCGCGGGCTGACGTTGTATTCGGACGGCGCGCTGTCGACGAACACCATCACCACGGGCGGAGACGTGCTGCTGGGCGGCGCGGGAAGCGGAACGGCGACGGGGTCGATCAACGCGTTCGGCCCGGTCCAGATCGCGCGCGGCGGCGCGATGACGCTGGGCGGCATCAGCTCGAGCGGGGGCGACGTGACGATCAACGGCGGGGCGGGCGGCGGCGGGGCGGGCGGCCCGGTCGGAGACCTGGTCGTGTCGGGCGCGATCAGCGGGCGGGACATCACTGTCGTGACCGGCGGCGCGCAACAATATGGCGGCGCGATTATCGCCAGCGGCGCGATCGACGCAACCGCGGGCGGGTCGTTGCGGCTGGTGTCCGCCACGGCGGCGCGCGACGTTCAGCTGCGCGGCGCGGACCTCCTCGCGCCGCTGGTGACGAGCGGCACGGGCGCGATACGGCTGACCGCGACCGCCGGCGACGCGCGCGCCGACCGGCTGAGCGCGGCGGGGGACATCAGTGTCGACGCGACCGGGACGGCGGCGGTGGTCGACAATTCGATCGCGGGCGGCGCGTTTCGGGTGTTGGGCACGGGCGTGGTGCTTGGCTCGGCCGGGGTCGGCGTGATGCAAGCGGCGCGTGGCGAGGTCGCGATCAGCGCGGGCGCGGGCGGCATCGCCGGGCTGGGCACGCTGACGCTGCTCGCCAACAGCGACGGCATCGGCGCGGAGTCGCTGGCGCTGAGCGTTTCCGACCCGGCGGGCGGCATTGCCTTTGGCCCGCCGTCATCGTTGCTGGGCGGGCGGGCGCGCCAGTCGGACATCGCGATCCGGTCGGGCAGCGCAAGCTCGCCGTTGACGCTCGGGACGGTATCCGCGCGCAACCTGCTCGGCGCGTCGGGCGGCGACGCCCTCGGGCCGGGGCTGACGCGCGACACCGCGCTGGTGATCGGCAACGTCGGCGTGACCGGGCCGTTGGTGCTGCGCGCGGCCGGGATCAGCGCGGGCGCGCTCAGTTCCGCCGATGCGGTCACGCTCGATGCGGCGGGCGCGATCACCGCCGGCTCGATCGGCGCGGCGGGACCGGTGCGGCTGACCGGCACGGGCGACACCAGCATCGGTGGTCCGGTGACCACGACCGGCGCGTTCAGCCTGGATCGCGACGGAGCGGTGCGGCTGAGCGGGTTTACCGTCGGCGGCGACGCGAGCTTAGGCGCGGGTGTCGCGCCCGCATCGATCACGATCCTGGGCGCATCGACGGTCGGCGGCGCGCTGATCGCGACCAGCGTCGGCGCGCAGGATTGGCGCGGCGCGATCCGCGCGGATGCGGCGGGGCTCACCGGATCGGCGCTGACCGTTCGCGACGTGACCGCCACGGGGGGCGATTTGGCGTTGTCCGCGACCGGTGGTGCGCTGACCGCCGGTTCGCTGACCGGTCGGAGCATCGCCTTGTCGGCGCTCGGAGCGTTGGCGGCCGGGGCGACACGGGCGACCGCCGGCGATCTGAGCGCGAACGGCGCGACCGTGCGTGTCGCGAGCGCGAGCGCAACCGGCGACATCGCGCTGGCGGCGGGCAGCGCCGGGCTGGCGTTCGATACGCCCGTGATCGCGGGCGGATCGTTGATCGCCACCGCGCCGGGCGACGTATCGTTCGCGGGCGCGACGGTCGGCGGGGCGTTGCGGGTCGATACTGGCGGCGTCGCCTCGCTCGCGGGCATGATGTCGGCGGGGTCGCTCCAGCTGACCGGCGCGTCGGTGCTGCTGGGCACGGGTGCGAGGATCACGGGCGCGGGGAATATCGACCTAAACGCCACGAGCGGCGGCATCACCGGTGGTTCGGGACTGGTGCTGGCGTCGACCGGGACGGCTCCGGGGCAATTCGTCCGGCTGCAGGCGGCGGGTCCGGCGGGCGTGGCGTTCGCGCCCGACAGCTCGATCAGCGCGCCCGGCGCGCGTGTGGCGGTGCGGCTGGGCGACCCCGCCTCGACCTTGACATTGGGCGCGGTAACCGCGCGCGGGCTGGTCGGACTATCGGTCGCGGACGGCGATCCCGCGACGCAGGCCACGCTGCTCGGTGCCGCGTCGCCGGTGTTCGGCGCGCTGACCCTGACCGAAGGGTTCGCGGCCCGCGCGACCGCCGGAGACCTGACCGCGGCCTCGCTCGCCGTCGCCGGCGCGGGGCAAGGCATCGACCTGGCCGCGACGGGCGCGTTGCGCGTCGGCCCGTCGGTGTCCGCGGATGGGGACGTGACGCTCGCCGCCGGGTCGCCGCTCAGCTTGAGGTCCGTGAGCAGCGGCTCGGGCCGGGTTTCGGTGACCAGCGACGGCGCGGTGGCGATCGGGACGTTGGCGGCTCCCGGCGGCGTGATTGCGTCCGGCCTGTCGCTCGACATCGGCATGCTCAGCGGCGGCGCGGCCGATCTGACCGCGAGCGGGGGCGCATTGCGGGTCGGTGGCGGCAGCGTCGCTGCAGCCATGTTGCGCAGCATGGACGGCAGCACGAGCGTGACCGGCGATCTGAATGTTACGGAAGCGCTGACGGTCGCGTCGGGTGCCGATGCGGTGCTGGCCGGCCAAGCGCGCGCCGGTTCGGCGAACGTGACCGGCGATGCGGTGCGCGTCGCCGATCTCGCCACCACGGACGCGACCACGATCACCGCCCGGACGGGCGATGTCGGGGGCTTGGCGGCCGGAAGTGGCGCGGTGCTCGCCGCGGGCGATCTGACCGTTCGCGCGGCGGGCGCGGCGACGCTCGTCGACACGGTCGCGCGCGGCGGGGTGACGATCGACGCGGGCAGTATCTCGCTGACCGGGGCGAGCGTGGGCGGCGACTTGCGGCTGACGGCGGCGGGTGATGCGCACGTCGCGGGACCGGTGAGCGCGGGCGGCAACTATGCGCTTACCGCGGGCGCGGTGACGTTGGGCGGGGTGCAGAGCGCGGGCGGCGCGGTGACGATCGGCACGCGCGCCGGCGTGCTGAGCGGGCTTGCCGGCCTGGTGCTGACGTCCGATACGCCGGCAACCGGGGCCGCGCCGATCGCGTTGAGCGCAGCGGGCGGCGGCGTGCTGTTCGATGCCGCGTCGACGCTCAACGGCGGGCGGGCGCGGCAATCGGACGTGACGGTCGATGCGGGCGCGAATGCGGTCCAGCTCGGCGCGGTGAACGCGCGCGCGCTCGTCGTAAACGGCGGGCGACGGACGGAAGCGGGGGTGGCGACGGGCGCGCTGACGCTCACCGACCCGCTCACGATCCTCGCCGGCGCGGGGGGTCTGAAGACGGGCGCGGTCACCGTGTCGGCGGGTGGCGCGACGCTGGACGCGGGTAGCGGCGCGCTGGCGACGGGCACGGTCACGGCGGCGGGACCGGTGACCTTGCTGTCGGGCGGCACGATGAACGTCGGTGGTATTCTCACCAGCGGCGCGGGCGGGGACGTGCGGGTCGCGGCCGGCGGCGCGGCGCGGCTCGGCGCGATCGACGCGAGCGGCGGCGCGACCGTCGCCACCGTGGGTCCGGGCATGGCCGACCTGGTGCTGACCGGCGGGCTGATCGCGACCGGCGACGTGGCAGTCGCCTCCACGCACGACATCCGCGCGCCGTTTCTGACCAGCCGGCGGGGCAAGGTGACCGTGACCGCGCCCAACGGCAACGCGACCGGGCTCGATCCCAGCGACGCGGTGTCGCTGGCGGCGGGGCCGGGGGCGATGTTCGCGGTGACGGCGGGCGGCGATGTCCGGCTGGGCGCGTTGACCGGCGGGCCGGTGTCGCTGGCCGCGCGATCGATCAGCGCGGCGTCGATCGACGTGGGGACCAACACGGTCGATCTGGCCGCGACCGGCGGCGACCTGTCGATCGCGGGCGCGATCCGGGCCGGCGCGGTGTCGCTCGCCGCGACCGGCGCGACGACGCTGGGCGGCGCGCTGACCGCGAGCGGCGCGGTGACATTGGTGGGGATGCGCGGGCTGTCGTTCGGCGACATCACCGCCACGTCGCTGAGCGCGCTGTCCGGTGGCGCGGTGACGGGCGGGACGGTGACGGGCGGCGGCATCGGGGTGACAGGCGCGAGCGTGGCCTTGACCCGCGTCGCGTCCACCGGCTCGGCGACGCTGACCGCGACCGACGGCGACCTCGCGCTGGGCAGCGCGAGCACGGCCGGCGATTTCAGCGCGGCCGCGAGCGGAATGCTGTCGTTACCGGGCGAGATGTCCGTGGGCGGCGATTATCTGGTGCGGGGCGGCGCGGTGGTGCTGGGCGCGGCGACGCAGACCGCGCGCGGGCGGGTCGACATCACCGCGACGAGCGGCGACATCACCGGCGCGGCCGGGCTGATGCTGGTCAGCGACGGCGCGAGCGGGTCGGCGGCGAACACGCTGGTGCTCGATGCCGCGCAGGGCATCGCGCTCGGCGGTACGCTAGTCCAGGCGGGGCCGGGCGGCGACGCGGCGCTGGGTTTGCGCGCGGGCGCGGGGCAGCCGGTGGTGCTCGGCCGGGTCGAGGCGGCGTCGATCGGTGGGGTCGACGCGGGGCATGGCAACTTCAGCCAGCCGTTCACGCATGCGGGCACCATGACGCTGGGCGATGTGATGGCCGGGCGGGTCGGCATCGCGCTGACCCAGGGCGACCTGCGCGTCGGCAAGGTGACCGCAACGGGCGAGGTGACGCTGGCGGCGGCGGGCGCGCTGTCGGCGGGCGACATCGTCACGCGCGGGGCCGCGACGCTGGCGGGCGCGAGCATCGGCGTGGACCGCGTGGACGCGGGCACGATCGCGATCACCACTACCGGCGACCTGACGGGGCGCTCGGGTGGGCGCGCGGCGTTGACCAGCAAGGCGGGCGATTTGACCGTCGACGCGGGCGGGCAGGCGCGGCTGCAATCGGTCGCGTCGGCGGGCGCGGTGACGCTGAACGGCGGCGTGGTCGATGTCGCGGGGCAACTCGCCGCCGCGCGCGCGCTGCTGGTCAAGGCGCGCGCGGCGCTGAGCGTCGGTGGCGCGGCGAGCGCGGGCGGCGACGCGACGGTGAGCGCGGGCGGCGCGGCGACGCTCGACGCGCTCAACGCGGGCGGCGCGGCGTCGGTGACGGCGGCGGGGCTGCGCGCGCGCAGCGTCACCACCGGGGCGGCGATGACGCTGACCAGCTCCGGCGACCTGACGCTGGGGCAGGCGCAGGCGGGCGGCGCGGCGACCCTGGAGGCGAGCGGGCTCGCCACCTTGGGCCAGGTGGTCGCGGGGCCGTCGCTGACCGTCCTCGCCAACGATGCGGAACTCAATGGGATACAGCGCGCGGCCGCCGTCACCGTCCGGAACCGCGCGCCCGCGACGCGCGTGTTGCGGCTGGGCGACGGCACCGCCGCCGACGGCTTTCGCTTGTCGAACGCCGAACTGGGGCGGATCGACGCGGGGACGCTGACGCTCGACGGCGGCACGGGCGCGGTCGAATTGGGAACGCTGGCGCTCGGTTCGGCGGCGGGGGCCAAGGCGGTGCGGGTATTCTCCACCGGGCAGGTGACGATCGACGGCGCGCTGACCGGCGCGGGCGCGGGGCGGAACGTGACGATCGGCGGCAGCGATGCCTCGCCGACGGCCACCGCGAGCGACATCCGCATCGTCGCGACCAGCGGCGGGGGTGGGCGGGTGCTGATGCCCGATGCGGACGTGGAGCTGCGCGGCACCCGGATCGCGGCGGGACTGGCGACCGGGTTCATCGACGCGCTCGCCGCCGGCGGCGCGGGCGTCGCGTCGACGCTGGTCAACAACGCCAATTCCGCGCTGTACAACGCCAATCTGGGCGGCGGCTTCTATGACCAGTCGGCGGGAACGCTGTTATCCGCGCGCAGCCTGACGGTGCGCTATGGCGACTATGCCTTGTTCCAGAACACCGCATTGCCGGGGAGCAGCGCGGGTGTCGTGCTCGGGGGAAGCATGGCGAACCCGGTCGCGCCCGCTTTGGTGTTGCTGCCCACCGGCACCGGCGGGGACAGCCTGGCGCTGTTCGGCACGATCAACGGCAGCGGCCAGACGGCGGCGGCGCTGCTCGGGCCGGACGTCGTGGCGTTCAACGGCGCCAACCGGGCGACGACGCGGATCAACGGCTGCCTGATCGGGTCGGGCGGGGGCTGTCTCAGCACCGTTTCGATCCAGCCGACGTTGCAGGTGTTCCATGTCACCGCGTCGGACGTGTTCGGGGCGGCGGAGGACCTGACGGTGCCGTTCGACCCGGTGATCGGCGGGGGTAACGAGGAGCTGTTGACCGGGCTGGACCTGCTCGCGCTGGAGTCCGCCGGGGTGGCGACGCCGCGCGACGCGCCGGTGGTGGAGGCGCGTCCGTGAACCGCGCGCGTGCCACAATCGCCGTCGTCGCCCTGGTGTTGGGCGGGGTCGCCGACGGGCGCGTGCCCGATCGCGCGCCAAATCGCGCCCCAGATCGCGCGGACGTGATCAGCTTGGGGCGAGACGCGTCGGGGGAGCCGTGCGTCGCGTCGCGCAACTGGCGCGACCCCACCGTCCCCGACCCGTTCGCGCGCGCCTATGCGATCACTTGTCGCGGGGTCGCCGCGACCCGCCCGACCGGCGCGATCCGCGTGATCCCCGACACGCCCGAGGCGCTGGCGCCGATCGAGGCGGCGCTGGCATGCGGCCCCGACCGCGCGGTGACGGTCGCGGGGCGCGAGGCGCGCGCGCGCCGGTGTTTCGACCGCGTGCTGGGGCTCGACACGGTCCGCATCGACTTGCCCGCCGGGCGCGAGCGGGTGGTGGCGGACGCCGCGCCGGCGTTTCTGGCGGCGCTGGAAGAGGGCACCGCCATCGTCGCGGGCGCGAAGCGGGCGAGCGGCGACGCGGGGCGGATTGTCACCGCCGCGATCGACCCGGCGCAGCTCGCCGCGCCGCCGGTGGCCGGCCCCGCCCCCATGCCGGCGGCGATGACCGACGCGTTCGACCCCGCCGCCGCGCTGGCGCAGGGGATCAACGCCAACCACAAGGGCCTCCATACCGAGGCATCGCGGGTGCTCAACGACGCGCTGAGCCGGCTGCCCGCCGACGCGCGCCCGGCGACGCGCGCGGAATTGTTGCTGGAGACCGGGCTGGCGGATTCGAACATCAGCTTCGCCGACGCCGCGCGCGAGCATTTCGACGCGGCGGACGCGGTGCTGAACGAGCATCCCGACGCGCGCACCGCGTTCCTGGCGCGCAAGCGCGACACCTATCGCGCGCTCGACTTGCTCAACCGGCACCAATATGCCGAGGCGCTGGCGACGCTCGACCGGCTGGGCCGCGCGACCGCGCCCGCCGACCAGCCGCTGCAGGACCCGGCGACGCTGCGGCTGCTCAACCAGCCGCGCGCGCGCCCGGGCGCGGCCGTCCGGTCGATCGCGGTGCCCGACACCGCCGATCTCGCGCGGCTGGCGCTCGACGCGCAGGTCGGCTGGGCGCGGAGTGTGGCGCTGTTGTCGATGGGCGACGAGGCGGGAGCGATGCGCGCGATCGACGCCGCCGCCACCGCCTATCGTCCGCTGCGGACGGAGCGGATCGACAAGGCGCAGACCTTGTGGCTGGGCGCGCGGATCGAGCGGCAGCGCGCGCGGCTGCTGGTGCGCCAAGGCCGGTTCGCGCCCGCGCTCGACGGCTTCGACCGCGCGGTGGACGATCTGCGACGCGGCGCGCTCGCCACCGCGGGCACGGGCAACGAACCCGCGATCGCGGATGCCGAGATGGAGCGGGCGGCCGTCTATGCCCGCAGCGGCGCGCCGCGCGCGGACATTCGCGCCAGCTATGCGCGCGCGGTCGATGCGGCGATCGAGGCGGGGAGCGGGTCGCTCGGCACGTCGGCGACGATGGAGGGCTATCTCGACCTGCTGGTCGCGGACGCGCGCGCCGCGCAACAGCCCGACACCGCCGAGCGGTTCTTCCGCGCGCTGCAGGCCAGCGGAGAGCCTGCGGTGGCGCGGCAGGTCAGCCAGTTGCAGGCGGTGATCGCCGCCGACCCGGCGATGGGCGGCGCGGTGCGCGATCGTGCCGGGCTGGAGCGCGACATCACCCGGCTGCGCTATGCGATCGCCGCCGGCGCGGCGCCGGGCCAGCCGACCGTGGCCGAGCTGGAGCGGCAGCGCGGGCAGGCGGAGGCGCGGTTGCTCCAGGTCGACGCGGTGCTGGCGCGCGACCCCAAGTTCCGCGCGGTGGACGAGCGGCCCGCGACCCTGGTCGAGGTTCGCGCCGCGCTGCGCCCGGGCGAGGTGTTCCTGAAGGTGACGCAGACCAGCCGCCGCATCTATGGCCTGTTCGTGTCGCGCGACCGTGCGGACGTGTACGCGATCGCCCCAGACACGGCGACGCGCACGGTGGTGGACCAGCTGGCGTCCGATGTCCGCGCCTCCATCGACGGCAAGCTCGACAGCGGCCAGCTGGCCCCGTTCGACGACGCCAAGGCCTATGCGCTGTTCCGGCTGATCGCGGGCCCCGCGGCCGACGCGCTGGCGAACGCGCGCGCGCTGGTGGTCGACCCGGCGGGGCCGCTCGAGCGGCTGCCGGTCGGCGTGCTGGTGACGCGGTACAACCCGTTCGTTCAGCGGGCGGCGGCGTTCGACTTCACCCAGACCGCGTTCCTGGCCGCGCGCACGACGGTGTCGACCGCGCTGTCGCCGCGATCGTTCCTGGTGTCGCGCGCGCTGCCGCCAAGCCGCGCGCGCCAGCCGTTCCTGGGGCTGGGCGAGCATGTGCCCGCGGTTCCCGCCCCCGGCGCGGCGGAGCGGCTGGTCCAGGTCGGCTATGGCTGTTCGGTCCGCTTCGGCGATCTCGCGGCGCTGTCGCGGCAGTTGAAGCCGATCAGCCGCGCCGAGCTGGTCACCGCCGCCGACGCGCTGGGCGACCCGCAGGCACCGATGATCACCGACGCGGCGTTCAGCGACACCGGAGTGCTGGCGCGGGGCGACCTGGGCCAGTTCCAGATCCTGCATTTCGCCACCCACGGCTTGCAGGAAGGGCAATGGGGCTGTTCGCAATCGCCGCCCGCGCTGGTGGTCTCGTTCGGCCCGAATGCGACAGACGGGGGCGCGTCGGACGGGCTGCTCAGCTTTTCGGAGATCGCCGAGCTGCGACTCGACGCGAACCTGGTCGTGCTGTCCGCGTGCGACACCGCCAGCGGCGTCAACGCGGGGCAGCTCGCGCGCTTGTCGGGGCAGGAGGAAGCGGGCTCGACGCTGGAAGGGCTGGTGCGCGCGTTCCTGGCCGCGAACGCGCGCGCGGTGATGGCGACGTATTGGCAAGTGTCCGCAGAGAAGGACAGCGACCAGTTCGTGCACAGCTTCTACGCGGCGGCGCGCGCGCAGCCGATCGGGGCGGCGTTGCAGACCGCGCAGCGCGCGCTGATGCTGCAACCCGCGTACTCGCACCCGTTTTATTGGGCGCCGTATTTCGTGGTGGGGGACAGCACCAAGTTCGCGTTGACGCAACCGGGCTCGCCAGCCGCGCAGGTGGCAAGGCGTTGAGCTCCGTGGCCGCGCCGACCGGCGCGGGTGGGCGGGCGATCGCGGGCACCGTCATTGGGCTGGTGGTTGCGGCGGCGCTGTTGGCGTTGCTGCCCGGGCCGGTCGGACGTTTGGTCGCGGGGCTGGGCGCGGCGGCGGGGGAAGCGGCCTTCACCGTCGGCGTGTTCGTGCCGCTGTTGCTACTGGGCATCGCGGGCGGGGCGCTGACCGGCGTGCGCGCCTGGGCACCCGGCGCGCGTGCCGGCGCGCGGGCGGCGGGCGGCGCGGCGCTGGGGCTGAGCGGGCTGCTGCTTGCGCTGGGGTTGGCGGCTATCGCGGGGACCGTCCGGCACGGAGCCGGGAGTGGTGCCGGGCTGGCGCTGATCGCGGGGGCAGCGACCGTGCTGGTGCAGGTGACGGCGGAGGAACTATATTTTCGTGGGTGGCTCCAACCACTGCTCGCGCGCGCGGTCGGCGAACGGGTGGCGATTCCCGTCGTCGCGGTGGCGTTCGCGCTGCTGCACCTGCTGGCGGGCGGAGCGGGGGTGCTGGCGCTGGTCAACCTGGCGCTCGGCGGGGTGTTGTTCGGCCTGCTCGCGCGCGGGGGCATCGCGGGAGCGGTGGTGGCGCATTTCGCGTGGAACGCGGCGGAGCAGCTGGTGGTCGGGCTCGACCCCAATCCGGGGGTCGGCGGGTTCGGCGCGCTGTTCGACCTAGACCTGGTCGGCGGGCTGCGCTGGGGCGGGTCGGCGGAGGGGCTCAACGCCAGCTGGGCGATGGCGTTCGCGCTGGCGGCGGTGATCGCCCCGCTGTTACTCGCGCGACGACGCTGATCGGCCCGCTCAGCGGGGCAGGAATCCATGGTCGTACACCTGCGGCCGCAGCTTGGCGGTCAACGCGGCGTAGGCGCGCTTGAACGGGTCGAAGTCGGTCAGTTCGGTGTCGCCATACGCCTCCAGCGCGCGGCGGACCTGATACCAGCCCGCGTCGGGGCGGTTGAGCTTGAACTCGTCCCTGATCTTGCGCGGGAAGCTGGTGCGGTGGAACCGCCGCCACAGCTCGCGGCCCCGGTCGAGCACCGCCCGCGCCTCGGGCGAGAAGGTCATCGCGCGCATATGGCGGACCATGAAGTCGGACTCGAACCGCCCGTCCGCCTCCACCTCGCGTTCGGTGAAGGGGATGAAGTGATTGACCAGCGACCAGTCGCGATCGTTCCAGCGCAGGCCGTCCGCGCCGGCGGTGAGGTTGCTGCCATTGAACAGCATCCACGCGAGGCTGTCGGTTTTGAACTCGTCGGTGAGTGGCAAAGACGGTTGGAGGAACTGGTCGCGATCGTTCACCCAATTCGGTTGGGTCAGACGGCGAACCGAAAATATAATACTTGCCTGCCACAGATTAGTTTCATTGACGAAGAAGCCTCTTGCGCTTTCGTATCCAGAAGAAAACATCATTGTCTTAAGACTGGCATTTTGTGGGTCATTGCCAGCACAGTTGAGCCACCCGATTGCTCCATTTGACCACCGGGTCCCGCGAAGGTCTCGTTCTGCTATTGCGGGTGTAATTGCATTCTTGAGTGGGACGACGTTTCCGCCGTTTGCGGGAGGTCTCTGGGCCCAATCGGTTAGAAGTGGGAGGCCGTCATAGTTCAAGAACGTCTTCTCGCCAATAGGACGACCGAGCCGATCGAGCAACGGCACGTTTACTGCGGATATATCTCTAAGCTGGGAAGTATCCCAAATCAAAAAGCCAATCGGGAAGTTCCCCGTAAGATTGTCGAACGACCGGCTATCAACAGCAAATCCGCCGAGAAATACGGCTTTCCAGACCTGCCTGAACCTGTCCGACGTCGGGGTAGTCAAGTATTTCAGCTTGCTCATCAAAGCGAGTACAGCGGACGGTGCTTCCTGATAGACACGGGCAACGAACTGCGTCAGCAGTTCATTCTTCGCCTTCCCGTACGCCGCCATGCTAGTCTGGCCGAAGCGGGTCGCAGTCACCCCGGCTTTGCTGGTGCTTACCGCGTTCGCCGTGGTGTTGCCGCCGCTTGTCATCTCCGCATAAGGCGGGTTGATGAGGACCAGGATCGGCTTCGCCCCCTCTTTCCCTTCCTTCGCATCGATAATCGCCCGGCGCAGCTCGGCCGGCACCTTGTTCGTCAGCGCATAGTCAATCTCGCCGAAGTCGGTCACGTCATCGTTGAGGTAGTCATATTGAAAGATCGTCGCGCCGACGCATGTCCGGCTCGCGCGCATGATGTCGATGTCGGCCTGGTCGAGCGTCGACATGAACACGTTGCGATAGTTGCTGTGCTTCACCTCCAGATTGCCGACGCCGCAGCACATATCCCAGACGATATACCGCTCCTGCCAGTCCGCGCCGAGCGTCGCGGTCAGCTGATCATAGGCTTTGTCGACGATGTGCAGCGGCGTGTAGAACGCGCCCTTGAACTTCTGTTCGTCGACGGGGAGCAGGCTGTCGCGGCGTTCGAGCAGATAGTGGCGGTGCCGCTGTTCGGGCGGCCGGTCATAGATCGCCCAAAAGTCGCGATAGCCCCGATCGCTGGCGAGTTCATGGGTGCGACCGCCGAGCAGGAACACCGGCTTGCCACCATCGTAGAGCAGGCGGGCGGGCAGGTTGGTCATCGCCGCCTCGCGTCCGTCGTGCATCATGTCCGCGAAGAACAAGACCGCGAAATCGCCCGGATTGACCGCGCCGAGTTCGCCGCCGACCATCGTCACCCATCGGTCGAACACCTGCCGCAGATTGTCGGGGGTGATCGGGGTGCGGACGATTTGCCCGTCGCGGATCGCGGCCTTCACGGCGGCGATGAAGGACGCCTCGTGGTCGGCGATCCGCCAAGTTGTGAAGTGGCTATCCAGATACGGTGCGATCCGCGCCGCCAGCGCCTTGCCCGCCGCCGAGCCGGACGCGGGCCAGACGATCGTCTCGTCGTCCAGCACCGGCAGCGCGTGCTCGATCGGCAGCAGCGCCGCCTTCTCGCGATCGATGACGCCCAGAAAGGCGGGGATCGGCTCGCCGCGTTTGCGCGCGCCGCGGACATAGACGAGCAGCTGCGCGAACATGACGAGCGGCGGGGTGGCACCCTCCTTGGCCTCGAACCAGATCTTGTCCGTCTGGATGTCGACCAGCCCCTTGAAGACGCCCCGCAGGCCGAGCGCCTTGATATAGGCGTCCTTGACGTCCTCCTCGGAGCGGGCGCGGGCGCGGGCGAGATCGGCGGCGAGCGTCATGCGCGCGACCGGTAGTCCCGGCCGCGCGCGCCGTCGATACCGATGCGCGCCGCCCGGGCGGCACTCTGGCTTCTCTTAACCAGAGCGGTTCATTCCGCTTGACAGCGCGCCGCTGTTTGGGTACATAACGGGAACGCTGATGAATTGCGAGTCGGGCGGCGCGGGCTTTGGGCCAGCGTCGCTCGCCGCCATCGGCGTCGCGGTCGGGGGACCGTGGTGAGGGGGAGAACGGGCCGTATCGCGTGCGCGCGGTGCGGCCCGTTTTCGTGGGAAGGGGAGCCGGACATGACGAAACGTAAAGCACCGCCGGTCGCGCTGGCGGGCGACCTCGATCTCAACAGCCAGCATGGCGGCCCGCAGCTGCGGCGGCGTAACCCGGGGCGCACGCGATTCGACAAGGAGCGGCGGCGGCGATTTCTCGATGCGCTGACGCTCTGCTGCAACATCAGCATGTCGGCCGAGCATGCGGGCGTGCACGTCGGCACCGTTTACGCGGCGCGGACGCGCGATCCGATCTTCGGCGAGCAATGGCGCGAGGCGCTGGGCATGGGGCTGGAGCGGCTGGAGGCGATGGTGGTCGAGCATGGCGGCGCGGGGCTGCCGCTCGAACCCGCCGACCCGGATCGCGCGATGACCGGCCCCGACGCGCCGCCGCCGTTCGATTTCGCCAAGGCGATCCAGGCGTTGCAGATCCACGCCAAGTTCCGGGCGGGCATCGAGCGCAAGCCCAACGTCGCCCCGGCGACCGCCGCCGAAACGGACGCGGCGATCACGCTTTTGCTCGGCCGAATGAACAAGCGCGCGGCGATCGAGCGCCGGGCGCTACCCGCGCTTCCCGCACCCGACGGTGCGGAGCGGGCATGAGCCGGGCATTGCCCGCCTGGTTCTGGACGTTGATGGACGCCACGCCCAACCAGCAAACGCTCATCCTGCGCGACCTCACGCTCCGCGGGCGCGACGAGCTGATCGCGCGCTGGGCGCTTCACGCGCATCGTGGGCAGGTCCCCGAGGATGACGATTGGCGCGTGTGGCTGATCCGCGCGGGGCGTGGGTTCGGCAAGACGCGGGCGGGGGCGGAATGGATCAGCCAGTGGGCGCGCGACCATCCGCATGCGCGGATGGCGCTGGTCGGGGGCACGATCGACGATGCGTCCAAGGTGATGGTCGAGGGGCCGAGCGGGTTGCTGGCGGTGAAGCGCCGCTCGGAGGAACTGCGCTGGCGGTCGACCGAGGGAGAGTTGGAGTTTCCGTCCAAGGCGACCGCGCGCGTGTTCTCCGCCGCTTCGCCCGAAAAGCTGCGCGGGCCGGAGCATGAGGCGGCGTGGTGCGATGAACTGGGCGCGTGGCCCGACGGGCGCGGCGAGGCGAGCTGGGACAATCTGATGATGGGCATGCGCCGGGGCGAACGGCCGCGCGTCGTCGTGACGACCACGCCCCGGCCGACCGCGCTGATGCGCCGCGTGATGGCCTTGCGCGATTGCCGGGAAACGGTGGGACAGTCGGCGGACAACCCGCATCTGCCCGCCAGCTTCCTGCAGGCGATGCTCGACAGCTATGGCGGGACGCGGCTGGCGCGGCAGGAAATGGCGGGCGAACTGCTCGACGACCGCGAGGGCGCGTTGTGGACGCGCGCGATGCTCGACAGGCAGCGGGTGGCGGCGGTGCCGTCATTGACGCGGGTGGTGGTGGGGGTGGACCCGCCCGCCGGGGTCGGGGGCGACGCGTGCGGCATCGTCGCGGTCGGGCGCGGGCGTGACGGACAAGCCTATGTGCTGGAGGATGCGAGCGTGGTCGGCGCGACGCCCGAGGCGTGGGCGCGCGCGGTCGCCGCGTGCGCCGCAAGGGTGGCGGCGGACCGGGTGATCGCGGAAGGCAACCAGGGCGGCGAGATGGTGCGCAGCGTGTTGAGCGTGGCGGACGCGCGTCTGGCCGTCCGCATCGTCCACGCGACCCAGGGCAAGGTGGCACGGGCGGAGCCGGTGGCGGCGTTGTACGAGGCGGGCAAGGCGTGGCATGCGGCCGCGTTTCCCGCGCTGGAGGACGAGCTGTGCGGGCTGGCGGTGGGCGGCGAGTATCGCGGGCCTGGTCGCTCCCCCGACCGCGCCGACGCGCTGGTCTGGGCGATGTGGGCGCTGATGCTGGAGCGGCGGGGGCCGGAGGCGGGGGTGCGGAGCCTGGGTTGATGGCCCGCCTATCTGGTTCGTTCCACGATCAGCCCTCGCCATCGTTTGGATGCTGGCTGGCCTAGATTTTTCGGGAGTGCGGCATATGAAACTGTTTGGCTTTGGGGGTCCCCCGCAAGGTAGCACTTCGCCGGGACCCCTTGGGGCCGGTCGCGAGCAGTCGCGGCCGGCCCTTTCTTCGTCCGTGTCGCGCTCCGGCGTGCCCCTGACGGCGGAGTGGCCGCGTCCGTACGAGGCGCAGGTGCGCGAGGGGTATTGCGGCAACGCGGTGGCGCAGCGGGCGGTGCGGTTGGTGGCGGAAAGCGTCGCGGGCGCGCCGGTGGAGACCAGCGACCCCGCGATCGCCGCGCTGTTGCAGGTCGCGGACGGCGGATCGCCGTTGCTGGAAGCGGTCGCGGCGCAGATGCTGCTTCACGGCAACGCCTATGTGCAGATCGGCGTCGACCCCGACGGAGCGCCGGTCGAGCTGTGGGCGCTGCGGCCCGAGCGCGTCGCGATCGAGACGGACGCGGGCGGCTGGCCCGCCGCGTATCGCTACAAGGTCGGCGACCGGATGACGCGGTTGCTGGCGGAGGGGCCGCGGCCGGAGGTGGCGCACATCAAGTTCTTTCACCCGCTCGACGACCATTATGGCCTCGGCTGTCTCGGCGCGGCGGCAGCTGCGATCCAGGTCCACAACGCCGCCGCGCGCTGGACCCGCGCGCTGCTCGACAACGCCGCCCGGCCATCGGGGGCGCTGGTGCACGACCCGGGCGACGGCTCAGCACTCAGCCCCGACCAGTTCGAGCGGTTAAAGGCCGAGATGGAAGCGGGGTTCGCGGGCGCGGCCAATGCGGGGCGGCCGATGCTGCTGGAAGGCGGGCTGAAGTGGTAACCGTTGAGCCTGTCGCCCGCCGATCTCGACTTCGCGGGCACGCGCGCGGCGGCGGCGCGCGAGATCGCGCTGGCCTTTGGGGTGCCGCCGATGCTGCTGGGGCAGCCGGGCGACAATACCTATGCCAATTACAAGGAAGCGAATCGCGCGTTGTGGCGGCTGCAGGTGCTGCCGCTGGCGGGGACGATCCTCGACGCGCTGGCGCGGGCGCTGGCGGGCTGGTTTCCCGACGCGTGGGCGCGGGTGAAGCTGGATGGCGTGCCCGCGCTGGCGGAGGACCGGGCGACGTTGTGGGCGTCGGCGACGGCGGCGGACTTTCTGTCGAACGAGGAGAAGCGGGCGATGGTGGGGCTATGAGCGGGGCAACGATACTGGCGCACCTGCTGGCGCAGGGCGAGGGGGCGGGCGCGGACCTCCAGACGCTGCGCGGGATCGCGGAGGAGGCGGGCGAGCTGGGCGCGACGCGCGCGCTGACCCGGCTGGGGCTGGCGGACGCGGCGGCGACGGGCGACGTCAAGGAACTGCGCGAGCTGCTGGGCGCGTGGCGCGACGCCAAGCGGTCGGCGTGGAAAGCGGTGCTGGCGTGGCTGGCGCGGGTGATGGCGATGCTGATGCTGGCGGGGCTGGCGGTGAAGCTGGGGTTCGGGGGGT
>JAABUQ010001304.1_pt1 | contig 54484 bp, 63 predicted proteins | sample 5560001 | NCBI WGS metagenome assembly JAABUQ01 (sample SAMN10711888, study PRJNA513371) | rock metagenome | isolation source: Antarctica rocks | place: Antarctica: Victoria Land, Finger Mt nord | collected 2015-12-18
TTTGCGTGGGCGTCCGCGTCCTTGTTTGGGCACAGGAAACAGCGAGGCGATGACTTCCCACTGCGCATCAGTCAGGTCACTGGGGTAAGGCATACACGCAAGTTACCCAATTATCTATACACTCTCTCAGCCAACGAATAGCCCCAGCGAGACTTGAACTCGCTTTGCGGCCTTGAAAGAGCCGTGTCTTACCCATAAACGATGGGGCCAAGATACAAACGTTAAAACCAAACTCTGCAAAACTGTGGGAGCACGGAGACTCGAACTCCGATCCTCTGGTTAAAAGCCAGAACCGTTGACCATTACGGACATACTCCCAAGACTTACACGGACATACTCCCAAACACAAAATAACAAGCAACCTGACATAACAAGCAGCCTGACAAAGAAAAAGGCTCCAAGCTTTGCGCTTGGAGCCGATTGCTGCCTTTTCGTTGTCGTCAGGTGAGTTTGTTAGAAACAACTCCCCCTGCTCAGAAAAGCGGGCGCAATCGGCGGTGTGAAATAACCACTGTTTTTGTGATCATAGATTTTATATTCATGATTTCGGTAACCTTGAGCTTCAAAGCCTTCCAGCTCCAGTGTGCAGGTTTCCAGGGCCAGTGGTTCGGACTGCAGGCACACTAATGCCTGGGCCTGAGGCGTGACAAATGGCGACCAGAGCGACTGCGCCTGGCTGCAAAATGCCTCTGCTATCAAGTTGTTGGTGCGGGTGATCATGGTACGGGGATCATTCTAGCAGACCCTTTCCGAGATTGTCAAGCCTTTTGAAAAGTATTCTTCAAGAGTTTTTTAGCCTGCCGCAGATGCAAGAATGTAGAATTGGTGGCAAACATTGTTTGTTGGCTTGATAATGTTTTGGTAGGTTTTTGTTTACCATTAAACAAAGCACCTTCGCAAAATCCACTTTTGCTTATCGTGTCAGGAACGCCATAGCTGGCCTATAACAATTGCCGTATCCAGAATAGGATGGTAGCATAAGGACTAGAGGCTCGCACCGTTGCCTGGAGAGATTTTAGCGTCGGGGCACCTCCCAATGTGAAGAGATTTCCCTGTCCGCATCAAACACATTTGGTGTTGTTTATCATGATTTCATCTAAATGGCTCATCTTACAAAGTCAACCTTTGTTAAAACGGAGGCTTACATAGAAATTTGATGGGGACGTATCGGCAAGATGATAATTGCTGCTCAAGGCTATAAACCTTCTTCAGGAAGAACTTGATGGTCATGACTTGTGGCACTCAAGTACGCGCCACCCAAACCACACGGCCTTCTATCTGTCAGTCAAGCTCTCGACTTTCGTGGCAAGTCGTTGTATTGGTTTGTGACATAGCAGCATGATACAAACATCTGATCGTGTCTGTTTTGCGGAGACACTGACTCAGTATCGGTGACTCTCCGCTCATCAAGGTCGCGTACACCAGCAAAAATGTTGAACAACAAAGAGAAATTAGCAGCCACTTTGTAATAAATACGCGCCAATCAAAGGAGAAAATGAGAAGATGTTCTGGTTTATGGAGGCAACCCGCAACCGCAGGCTAGGCAGGTTCTGGACATTGTCGGGAACGCGCTGTTGTTGAGAACGCGCTGTTGTTCAAGGAAGAGTGTGGGGCATTCCTAAAGTTTCCACAAACAAGCCAAACACAAACTATTAGAAACAATTGTGAGATTTTGTTCACACAGTTACTGCAAACTCAGACGTGTTTTTGAGCAGGAAAGAGGTGTGCGTGACGCAAAATCTCGTTGCCTCTCGGTTTCTAATTTCTTTACTGGCTTACACTGTTGAGTTGACATAGTCGTGAAAACCTGATATACTATATTCACGGTCGCGAAATCGAGCGATGGCGAGAGACTTTTGGTCTCCCGCTTTTTTTGTTGCCAAGCTACAGCGAATCGCCAGCCGCTTCAAGCAGGGCAACCACCAGGCTGATGCTTTTCCCCTCCCTGTCCATCCCATGCAAGACCCTGAGGTTGATCCTAAGCCCGTCTCTGCCGCCCGTATCTTCCTTCCAGCGTGGGATCAACACAACAAGCCTTCCAAAATCGTCACGCTTGGTCACTACTATCCACAGGGCAAAATTCTTGTAGCAAAAAACGTAATCCGAGAAGCCAACCAGCAAGGATACCGCGCAAACAGTGACATCGCTCCAGACAGATCGATCAACACGAGCAAAGTTCGCGACCACATCGCCTGGACGCGCCTCATCAACGCGCTCAACAACGAACGCCAGTGGCCTCTAAAGAGGCTCTACGAGAAGCTTGACGCGATGATGGAGCCAGGCATCGCCATCGCCGTAGTTCCGCCGCATATCGCGCACCAGGCATTCTGGCCTCTGCGCACCTTTGCAAAGAACCTAGCTGCGCATGACCGTATAGATGCGACTTCCTCCCTTGTGCGCCACACAACGATCCGCCGCATTATCTTTGGCGGCCCTTCCAGTCGCGCACTTCATCGGCAGACTATTCAAGTAAAGGACACGAAATTGGTGCAAGGGCAGCGCGTACTGCTGCTCGACGACATCGCCAAGAGCGGAGCAAGTTTGATCACTTGCCGAGAATTGCTCTACGAAGCGGGTGCAGAACAAGTGCAGGCTGTCGCGCTTGGAAGAGTGATCGTGGACTTTCAAGGATGAGCATCTGCTTCTCATTCATACCTTTTCTCGGAAAAACGTAGTCGGCGCTTTTCTCACACTGGGATTCTGCGAAAACTCTGCTCAAGCCGCTGAGGCTGTCTCCAGTGCCTGCCAGCGCATGATCCGAACAGGAACGTTGAAGTAGATGTCCGCGTCCCTGGGAACCGTAGCTAAAACCACTCGCATTGGTGCGGGGTCAGCTTCAATCTAGGTGTGACTGCCGACATAAGCTAGAGTGTGGACGCCATCGGACATCACCGCGATGTCGCCTGGCTGGATCGCCTGATAATCCGCTGCGTTCAATCTCGGTGCCTCAAAAAGCAAGTGGGTCTCGCCTCGGTAGCCTGCTCCTAGTGCACGGGCCGAGCGGTTGTGCCACCACAGCGACAAGCCCTCGTGCGCCAGTTGCGGGTTTTGCGTGGAGAACGCCTGCTCAAAAGAAGCGTCGATCAGCCCGCGCTGAACCAGCCCTGAGCAGTCAATGCCAAGATGATTGCCACCGCCCCAGACGTAGAAAGTGCCTTTGTAGACAAGGAGGCACCTGACGTACTGCCGCCGCAGGGTGAGTGGATCGTAGTCTCGCCCTGGCATTAACAGAAAGACTAACATGCCGATGACGAGGGCGGCAATAAAAGCACAGACCACTCACACCTAGCGCTTGCCCCCAAATATGAACAGGCTGAGGCCCCAAAGGGCCGTGCCGCCTGCGACAAGCCCCATCTTCAAGAAAGTGTAACGCATCGGCACGAGCAGGCACAGCAGCATCCACAGCCAAAGTCCTCGCTAGATGCGAGTTCGTGCGTGGGGGTTGCTCATTTGGATTTCGCTCGGCATTGACTCAATGCCCGTGCCCGCCTACACCGCCATCAAAACCGCCGTGTCCAAACGAACTGCCCGCATCCGAATGACCAACGTGGTGGCTGCCCACGTCATGCGTTGAGTGGTGCACAGGAGAATGGTGCGTAGCAGGATCGGGACTTGTGGCAGTTCCTGCGGCAGAGCTGTCACTGCTTGGTGAAAACGAGCTATCTCCGTGAACGGTTTCTTCTTCTTTTCGACGGCGCGACTTTTTCGCCATTGCCTCGGCCAAGAAAAGGAGTAGCAGCAACACGGCCAATGCAACAACGGTGATCATGAACATCAGCATTCCTCCTGTGCAGTAGAGCATTCGGATTGCAAACAGGCCGCTCATTGTCAGTCATCAACGGGTTTGACACGGTGCATGCGGAGAAGTTGCAGCGGGAGCAAACTCCCCTTGCCCACGCCTTGTTACACTCGCGGCAACGGGTAAAATGGCATTATGGACGCACAGCCGCCAACTTCCATTTCCTACTGCCAGTTCGTGCAAACTCACCCGCTGCATCAGGCGTACCATGATACCGAGTATGGCTTTCCCATACGGGAAGACAGTGCCCTTTTGGAGCGGCTGGCACTGGAAATCGGGCAAGCGGGCTTGTCTTGGGAGACGATCCTCAAAAAGCAAGATTGCTATCGGCGCGCATTTGAGGGCTTCAATCTGGATCGTGTCGGGGCTTACGGGGGCAAAGACGAAGCGCGGCTGATGGCAGACGCAGGGATTGTGCGCAATCGCCTTAAGATCAAAGCGGTCATCGAGAACGCGCGCCGCTTGGTACGCCTGCGCGAAGAGTACGGCTCTTTCGCCGTGTGGCTGGATGCTCACCATCCGCTCTTGCCCGAAGAATGGCAGAAGCTGTTCAAGAAAACGTTCGTGTTCACAGGCGGCGAGATCGTGCGCTCGTTTCTGCTGAGCACGGGCTACCTGCCTGGTGCACATGATGCCGACTGCCCTATCTACCAGCGGATCGTTGCGCTCCACCCACCGTGGCTAGTTGCTTCGTCATAACAAAAAACGATGCGATTTGAGAATGTGCGAGACGGCCATCTGCCCGAAGTGCTGCGTTAGTGCCCTTGATTAAGCTTTAGCTTCCGTCAATGGCACGTCGTAATAGTCGTACACGTCCGCCTCGCGGAAACCGCACGCCTTGTACAAAGACAATGCTTGCACATTGTCCGTCGCTACGTCCAGCGCAAAACGTGTATGTCCCTCCAGCAACATCGCTTGCAGGATCGCCGCAACGAGCTGACGCCCGTACCCACGCCGTCTGTACTTGGGAATGACGCCGACGGCCCGCACATAGATGCTGTTTTGTTCATCGACCACGCCGATCTGTCCAATCTGCACCCCATCAAGTTCTGCCAGAAAGTATCGAGTGTCTGCTTCCTGTAGCTCTTCTGCCAGCACCTGGGGAGAGTGCCGTTCGCCACTGAAGTTCAAGGCCATCATTTGCGCCAGTGCCGCAAGGTTTGCTTCCCCGACTTTGACGAGTTGCACTTGTCCTGACTGCAGCGGGGGCAGGCTCGCCGCTTCAGCTTCCATGTGGTACTCCGAGAAAACATAAGGCAGGTTTAGCGCCAGGGCCGCTGCTCTCCCCGACTGCGAGGCACGATAGTTAACCAGCAGCAGACGCTCCGCCCCACGTCTTTGCGCTTCCTGTTTAGCTGCGCCGAGCAGAAGGCGGAAGATACCGCGTCGGCGGAACGAGGGAACCACCACAGCCGTGACTTCCAGTTCTCTTCCTTCTCCATCCAGCGGTGCGTAGCCGACCAGTTGCCCGTTTTCATAGCAGCAGAAGTCACTAGCTTGGTTGGGGACACGCTTTGCCATCAGGTCCCAGTTGAACTTGAGGTTCACACCATCCACGCGGCGTACCACATGAGCGAGCGCGCGAACCTGAACCAGGTCGTGCGCGCTCAGCCCGCACTCTGCAACTACATCTGCCATCAACCTGCCTCCTGGGTGATGACGCGGCTCTTGAAGTACCGTTCTTGGAACTTCACCTGCTCCATGATCTGCTCCGCTGTGTATTGCTCCCCTGCAGGCGTGATCACGAGTTTGTCCTCCACATCATTGGCCCGCACGATCACGGCGATGACAACACCTTCTGCTTGATCTATGGGTTTATCGATCTCAAGCAGATAGGCATCCACTGGCATGCCGTCGCCCGACACCGTACCAGGAGCAAAGCCGTAGTTGATCGGGTACACGAGGTCAGGGTAGCGCGGATGGCGGCTGCCCAGCGGACGGTCAATTGTGACTGTCACGCGCTGGCCGAGAAAGGGCGTTAAGTCAGGCTTCGCGGGATGCATCATTAGCTTGCAGCCATCTTCATGACAAACCGCTCAATGGCCTGCGCCGCCCCGTCTTCGGCCAGCGTCCCTGTCACATAATCCGCTGCTGCGCGCACTTTCGTGTTTCCATCACCCATGCACACCCCTAGTCCCGCCCACTGAAGCAGCTCCAGGTCATTCATCTCGTCCCCGACGGCGAGTGTCTGTTCCTGCGGTACGTCCAGCATTTCGGCAACGCTTCTTGCAGCATGCACCTTGTTCGCCGACCGCGCGTTCATGAACACGCACCAGCAACCGTACTTTCCATCAGGTGTATGGTACACCGACACGTCTGAACCGAGTGCAGCCCGCCATGCGTGCGCTACTGACTGGGTCAAGTTTTCCTGGCCGTACACGGCCATGCCAACGGGCTGCATCTCATCGTCTTGGGTTAGGTCCTCCACAAAGACAAGGCGCTGTGCATTGCGAATGGCGTAAGCAGGAACGATAGGATACTGCCGATCCGTGTACACGCTCTTGCCGCCATCTTCCTCAACGTGAACACCAAAGCAGAGCGAGGATGCGCCGAAAGAATGAGCGAGGCGGGCTGCCTGCCGAACCGTGGATGCCGCCATAGCAGTCTTTTCCGAGACGCGCCCCGTTTCCCATTGGGCGATGACAGCACCGTTGCTGAAAATCCCATACCCGTGGCCGCTCCACTGGGCAGCAACGTGCTCCACCATAAAACGGTTGCGGCCCGTGCAGATGACGAGTGTGCAGCCGAGATGCTGCGCCGCGTCCAAAGCAGAAAGTGTGCGAGGCGACACGACATCGCCCTGTCCTACCAGGGTGCCATCCAGGTCCAGAAAGAGCAGGCGGTAGGGCGTGGGCATCTTAGGTCGCACCATCATAAGAACAGCTCCTGCAACGAACCAATAGTTTGGCTTTGCCCGAAGTCAGCTCCGCTGCCCATGCGGTCGATCAGGATGGAGAACATCCCTGCCGCTTTCGCGCCAGCGATGTCTTTCTCCTCGTTGCCGACGTACACCATGCGGGAAGCCTCAACACCCAAACGTTCGGCCAACGCTAAATACCCGCTTGGGTGTGGCTTGCGGTAACTAACCTCCACCGAGGTGAGCACTACGTCCACATAGGCGGCGATAGACGCAAGGTCACGCTCAACAAAACGCCTGGGCATTCCGTACGGCGCGTCTGTCAACACCCCAACCTTGATCCCGCGCCTCCGTAGGTCTTGGAGCGCAGGAAGAGTGTCGGGGTAGACGGCGTAGGTCTGCTGGAAGAAGCCGAAGAAGGCGTCTTCCGCCTGATCCATACTGCCAGCAGCGGGCAGGCCCCATGCGGCAAGAACATCCGCAAGTACGCGGTCTGCTGTTACTTCGTCTAGCCTTGGATGCAGACGCGTGTTGTAGCGCGCAAGTACGTCCTCTCCCGATTGGATGTCAGCGGCAGTAAGGGAATGGCCGCAGGCTTCTGCCACGCTTTGTAAAGCCTGCCCGTACAAGCCCTGCCAACTCAGCGGCAATCCAACGTAGTGGATCAGCGTCTCACCTAGGTCGAAGCCGATGGCTTCTGACAATGCTGTTTTGATCACGAAGAGAGAACCCACGTCACATGACCAGGACTGTCACAAAGAACATCCGCACCCGCCGCCCTCAGTTCGGCGGCGCTCCCATAGCCATAGGTGACGCCGATGGAGTACACCTCGTTTTCCCTGACTCCCAAGATGTCGTGGCTGCGGTCGCCGATCATCACGGCATTGTCGGCAAAGATGCCATAGTCGCCCAAGATCGAGCGGATGAGTTCACCTTTTGGCGTGTTTGCCTGTTCCAGCCTGCTGCCGTATACTCCCGTGAAGAAGCCACGCAGCCCGCAATGCTCCAGGATCGGCACGGCAAACTCTACAGGCTTGGCCGTCGCCACGAACAGCGTCTTTCCCGCTTCTTTGAGCCCCGTCAGCATTTTCGCCACACCAGGATAAGCGGTGTTCCCACGGATGCCTTCTCCGCCAAGCCACTGACGGTATAAGCCAACCGCTTCTTCAACGAGCACAGGATCGTCCGTCCCAAGCAGGCGCTGAAACGTGTCGTGGATGGGCGGGCCGATGGAACGGCGAACCGCCAGGGCAGGCGGAGCCTCTATGCCCAAAGAGATCAGTGCGAAGCTGATGCTACTGCCGAAGCCTTCGCGCGGATCAGTGAGGGTACCGTCCAAGTCAAAGATGATGTTACTGAACAGGCGGGTTTGGCTCACGAGCTTTGACGCTTACCTTGACCATAGAGGAAGTAGTTGTCTGTTCGCGGCACGTCGAACTGCCAGCCCAAACCCGCGAGTTTTTGCGCCAGTTCTTCTGGTTCGTAGAACACTTTGACGATGCGAAACTCCTGGCCGTCGTTGAGGCGGCGCGTCAGCGTGACAGCCTCCGTTCCAGCGAGGCGATGATCGGCGGCAGTGGAAGTCGGCTCGTAGAGCGAGTCTACCAAGAATACGCGCCCGCCTGGAGCAAGGCAATGCTGCACCAGGTTCCAGAAACCGTCAAAGCCTTCAGGCGGCACGTGCGAAAGCCAGAAGCTGAAGAACACCACGTCGAACTGACTATCAGGCGTCCAATCCAGGATGTCGGCTTGAACGTATCGGACTTTGTCGCCGCCGACACGAGCATGGTTTATTGCCAGCACTTCGGGCGAGGCGTCAAGAGCCGTGACGCTGTGGGCGTAGTGAGCCAGGTGCTGGGTCCACAATCCCGTTCCGCAGGCAAGCTCCAGAACGCGGCCTGTGGGTGCAAAGGTATCCAGAGCCACTTGAACTTGCTCAGCTTCCGAAAACCATTGCGCGTTTAGTTCGGCCCCACAGTTGTAGCGCCCTTGCCTCAGGAACCACTGGTCGTACTCGCCCGCTCGTGCGCGGTAGTAGGCAAGTTGTTCTTGAAGGATGTTGTTCACGGTCTCACCCATTGCCATCCGCATTGTCCTTTCAGTCTTTACCACTGGAAGTCGTATCTGCTTTCGCATCATGGTACGCCTGAAGACGAGACTCCAGATCGCCCGTATGGAACTCCAGCAAGTAGCCGTCGGGGTCAGCAAAGTACAGCGACCGACCTTCACCTTTGCTGCGCACGCGTCCAAGCCGCTGCTCGACGCCAAGATGTTCCAGTCGCTGTTCCATCAGCCCTATATCGGCAGCGTCAATCGTAAACGCCAGATGCGTGTATGATTGCTTGACCTCCTGACGCGGGATGTCCGCTTGCACGTTCAGGGCCAGCCACATGCCGCCGATGTCGAAGTAAGCGGTGCGCTCATCCAGAAACAGCGGCAGCGTACCGAAGACGTTTTGGTAGAAGGCAACTGATCTGTTTAGGTCGGAGACGGAGAACGTGATGTGGTTGAGGCCGCCAATTGGGATGGTCATATCTCCGCCTTCATTCGTGCCGAAGCTCCTGCGCTAACAGCCCCCACTACTATTTCCCCGTACCATCAAGAGGCTATCCAGTTCTGCAGTTTCAGCTACCAGAGCAGGCTATCTTTCGCTCCCTTTCCTGCTACTCGTGATCGAGAATGGAGTACACCAGGCTGCTTTGCCACACTCCCTTTGCCCAGCGGCGCTCGCGCAACAGCCCCTCGCGCCGCATCCCGATCCGAAGCATCACCCGTTCCGAGGCTGCATTGTCGGGGTGACAAACTACGAACAAGCGGTGCAAGCCCAGATCGTGAAAGCCGAACTGCACCAAAGCCATTGCCGCTTCGGTGGCGAAGCCGCATCCCCAAGAAGATTGGCGGAGAGTGTAGCCGACTTCAGCCTCCTTGTGCTGCGGGGCAGTCACGTAGAGATTGCACCTGCCGATAAGCTGCCCGCTGTCGGCCTGCACAAGCGCAAAGTCGTAGTGCAGGCGCGGTGTTTCCTGCTGATGGGCGAGTGTCCGCTCCAGGCGCTGACGAGTGTCTTCTTCTGTTTCGGGACTGCCGCCCTTGTAGCGCCACAAATCGGGATCGGAGCCGTACGCTTGGGCATCGGCCAGGTCAGCTGCCGAGAACTCACGGAGCAGGAGGCGCTCCGTTTTAAGAGCGTTGATCATAGTAAATCACGTAGGATGGGGAGTCTCCGCTTTCCCGTCACGGCTTTCCTCTCTGCAATTTCTATCCAAACTATTCCAACTCAAAATTATCTTGGCAGCCCTAGTGACGCCGTCGGTATTCAAGTCAGCCTTCGCTTCAGATACACTGCCGTTTCCTCGAAGCCAAGCCTGACGTAGAAGTCCTGTGCCCGCCGCGTTGGAACCGTTGCTTCGGCGCAACCTGCTGACAAAGCTTGCTCTAGAACGGCACCCACCAGCCTGCGCCCGATGCCGCGCTTGCGGTACTCAGATGAAACCATCAATTCCTGCGACTCCAGCACAGGGCCGTTGGCGTACAGTGTCAGCGCTATGCTGCCCAGGGCGTAGCCGACCACCAATCCGCCGATGGACGCAACAAGGAAGACCAACTGCTTGCTGGCGATCAGCTTCGGGAAGTGGCGGTCGAATGCTTCCCGCTCGGGTTGGTAACTGCTGACGAACTGCGTCAGCAGGCCGTACACGGCCTGGGCATCTTCGGCGCGTGCGGAGCGGATGGTTAGATCAAGCACAGCAGCTACTCCGTTTCTTGGAGTTGATTGACAAACCAGGACAGCCACTAATCCTGGTCGCTTACCAAACCTGGATCATCCGAGAGCGGCACCCAGTAGCAACAAAAGTCATGCGCGTCTTCCGCAAACCACGTCCACCCATTCTGTGTTGAAGCTACTGCCTTGAAGTGGAAGAAGTGCCGCTCCACGGCACAAGACAAATTATGGGAGGGAACCCACCCTGTTGCAGTCACTTTGTCTATTTGCGGCACACTATCCCGCACAACGTACTCGCGCAGTTCCACGTGCGAATGCGTTTCGTTTCGCCCGATCTCGTGCACGGTCAGCCCACGCCGTACGGAGAAGCCTTGCTCGCTTCCTCCAGGCATAAGGTACAATGCCGTTTCCTGCGCTGCGAGGCGGCCCTTGTCTGGAAACGTATACGTGCGGGTTCCAAGGCTGGCTACTATTACGGTGTCTGTCAGTCCCGTCTCTTCCGCAACCTCCCTCAGCGCTGCCGCTTCCACGGCCTCGCCTGGCTCGACGCTTCCCGCAGGCAGTTGCACCCCTGCCGTCGGGTGACGGAACACCAGCAGTTCCCTGCCCAAAGCGGCCTCACGAGTAACGAACGCCGTTACTTTAAGGTATGGCGCAGCATATCTGCCCACTTCCATCAAGGCATTCCCTTCTTTCGTCACCGCCATGCTTCCCCTCCCATGAGGGTGGTATCTTGCGTCAACTCTTTCAGCCATACCTCCGTTTGCTGCGGCGTCCGAAAACACAGTACGCGCAAATGCTGGTTTTCGAGCCGTGCCAGAAGTTCAGGAAACTGTCGCCGCCTACGACTATGAGTTTTCAGGCACCAGAGCAGGATCGAGTCCCTCGAAAGAGTGCGGGCGAGTGTTTCGTGGTTGCTGCCCCAAAGCGTCTCATGGCGAGTAACGCGGCGTGCAGTCCGCCGAAGCAGGCGAACAAAAGTCACAGGCAACGAGTAGTTGAGCCAGATCACGGTATCCGCGCGTTCCCAGATCAGCGGGCGCACAGCGGAATAGCCGCCCTCGATGACCCAGCATTCTCCGCATATAGCCTTAACTACTTGTTCCTGCAGTTCGTCTTGGGTCAGCGGGTTCCAGTCGGGCTGCTGCCAGTTGATTGCATCCAGCTCGACGCAAGGGACGGAAATTTTCTGTGCTATCTTCTTCGCCAGCGTGCTCTTCCCTGATCCCGTTGTGCCGATGATGGAGATGCGTTGCATGTTATACTTCTCCCGCCAGAGCCTTCAGCACCAGAGCAATCTGACGATGATCCTTCACTGATTCCAGCGGCTGCCATGCAACGTCCTGCAGCAGCCGATGCTCGGCAGGAAGATGTGATTCCTCAGGGTCACTGCCGATCCTGGTAGATTGTGTAATGCCGTCGTGTTGCACTTCAGGTTCGACCAGAAACACGTACTCAGGGTTTTTAGTCTCTCGTCCATCCTTGGTGATGAAGTAGGAACGCTCGAACAGCATTCGTATTGCTCTTACTCTCAAGCCCGTCTCTTCCCACACCTCGCGCACAGCGGCTTCGGCGGGCGTTTCTCCCGCCTCCAACCCGCCGCCTGGCAGCGTCCAGTATGCGCGCGTTGTCTCGACGTGGCGCACCATCAAGACCATGTTGCCGTCGATCAGAACGCCACAGGCGTGGGGACGGGTCACGACAGTTCCTCTTTCAAAACGGGAAAGCCAAACGCTTCGACAATCCGTTGCGCTGCTGCTTCTGCACTCGAGTGCATGTTGTTGATCTTGACATGCTGCTCAGGATACGGAAAGCCGCCGCTTGAGTTCATCTGGTAGCGTGTCTGCGCCTGTACCATAAATCCTTCCGTCTTGTCGAAATCGGCCTTTTTCTTATGCCGAAGCCTGTTCTCCGTGCGGTTTCGCACCAGACGCTCGTCCAGGCCCGCTTCCAGTTCGGCGTAGTACGTGTTGCCACCGTGCTGGGCCACAACATCCCGCAAGCCGTCCAGGAATTGCTTGTCGCTCTCCTCGTCAAAAGCCCACACGAATGTGAAGATCAGTCCAGACAAGTCGCTCGCGGCGGCCTCGGCAACCAACATCTGTCGGAACGCAGGCACCAGTCTGCCGAACTGAGACGTACCAAAGTCGAAAAGCTCTGTCACCAAGTCGATGGTCATGTGGTTGTGCAGAAGCTTATAGCCTGTGAGCTTGGAGAGTCCCTGGCCCACAGTCATCTTTCCCACGGCGGGGGGTCCGAACAGGATGACAAAGTTCATCGTGATTTTCTTTCCTCAGTTTCTTTCCTGACGCTTGTCTGCCTACGTTCGTCACGAACGCACCGAATCCTGCCAGGTGGCGACGCGCGAAGGTATAATCAGGGTCATAGGTATAATCAGGGTCATGTGTGCAAACAACCCGTCTGCGGATGGAATGCGGTCGCAAGAACCGTCTGCCTTCTCTGAGCGTGAGCTTCTCATTATGGAAGTAGCTGCCGCAATCAGCCGACGGCAACAGGGCCGTATCTTGCGTGTCGCCGTAGATGGGGTGGACGGTGCAGGCAAAACTACGTTCGCCGACGAGTTGGCACAAACGCTCCGAGCGCGCGGCGCGGTTATCATTCGGGCCTCGGTTGATGGCTTTCACTTTTCCAAGGCAGTCCGTTACCGCTTGGGTCATACCTCTCATGAGGGCTTCTTCCTCGACTCTTACAATTGTTCTGCACTGAAGGAAGCTTTGCTGGACCCACTTAGTCCTAGTGGCTCAGGCAAATACCGCACGGCAACCTTTGACCTCGATGCCGACATTCCCATATCGATGGCTGAGGCTCAAGCACCATCCGAGGCAATCCTTGTTTTGGACGGCATCTTCCTGCACCGACCCGAACTGCGGACTTATTGGGACTTCTCGGTATTTCTTGATGTTGCGTTTAGCATTTCCATCCCCAGAGGTGCACAGCGTGGGCCTGGGTACGGCTCACCTGATCCTTTGGCGATAGAGAACAGGCGCTATGTTGAAGGACAGAAGCTGTATCTGCAAACATGTGAGCCAAAGCAATGGGCCACGCTGATCATCAACAATGATGATCTCACGATGCCTTTCGTTACTGATGGCGCTTCTTCCCGACGAACAACATCCAGTTAAAGGCTAATGTTGCTTCAGGGCTACGCGGGAACGTGCCGTGCGCTACGAGCGAAAGGTTTGGTTGTGGGCTTCGCCTGTCATATCATGATAAGGCTTCTCCACGGCCCAGCGCTGGCTGCTATGCGCCAGCCTTTCCTTGGCTTCTGGTACAGTCAGCCACAAAAGCGCGTGGTCAAGTTCCGTTGCTGCGCCGCCAGCGCCCAAAGCAATCGCCTTGAAACGCGCTTTTGGCAATTGGTCATGTGAGGATACCCTCCACCATGTTCAGGTAACGATGAAGGCACATCGCGCTTTGCGGCGAAAGGTTCAGGCCCTGCTCGTTGGCGGCCTCTGTCAGTCGTTCTATTTTGTAGGCCAGAGAGCGCAGGCAGTCTACTTTTGCCAGAGGACTTACGGGAACCAGCCAGTCGGAGGGAGCGATGAACCCCTCGAACCCGAGCAGAGTTGCCGCGTCTTCCAGTCCCAAGCGTGGGTACGTCATCAGGCTCATATCTGAAGCAGGGTCGCGCGCCAACTTTTTAGCCGCGATGGACAGCATCAGCCAGCCAAAGCCGATCCCGTCCACAATGCGCTCCTGCTCGTCCGTCAGAGCTTCAGGTAGTTGGGGGAAGGTCGGTAGTTGGGGGAAGGTCGGTAGTTGGGGGAAGGTCGGTTGCTGCGCAAAGGCGGTGTATAGTTCTTGGAGGCGGTCGAAGAGAACGGCTCGTGTGGGCACATCCTCCACTGCCGACTCGGGTTGCCAGTAGCAGTCCAGGTGCAGCAGCCCGTGGCGTCCCTCGTGCAGGGAGCTGAAGTAGCCACCGCCAGCAGGTGCGTTCTGGGGTGCTTCCCCACCCGTAATGAAGCTGCCCGTCCGCTGGGCATACAGGCGCAGGCATGCTCCTATCTCGCCGACAGCGTCATTGGCGGCGACAAGCCAAAGGTCGAGGTCGCTCAGGTCATCGGCCTCACCCCGTCCAAACGATCCCCAGAGCCACGCGGCGCGGATACGCGGGTCGGCCCGAAGTGTCACCGCCAGCGATGCGAGGAGCGCATCACGGTCTTCACGGTGTTCTCGGAGCGCAGCAGCTACCTCTGGCTCTGAAACTTGTTCTGCAAAAACGGCAGCATGTGGCACAAAGTGCTCCCTCTAGGTTGCGCATCACCCATACGGTAGGCGTAAGCGACTTAGTATTCGCCTGGCTCCTGACGTTCACCATCGCCACGCAGTCTCCTGCCCTGATCGACAAAAGGCAGGTATACTCGAACTCATGAGCGTGCCAAAGCACATCGTCGCTGTCGCAGGATTGGTTACTGATGCCAGTGGGCGCGTCCTGATGGTCCTCAGCCCCCGCGGTGACTGGGAGTTTCCAGGCGGCCAGGTCGAGGAAGGTGAAACCCTTACCGCTGCCCTGGAGCGCGAAGTGCTTGAAGAGACAGGGATATGAGCGGCAGTCGGGCAACTGGTCGGCGTTTACTCAAACGTCAGCTCTCATATCGTGATGCTCGACTTTCTTTGCAACTATCTCGGCGGCGAGCCAACAATAAGTAACGAGAGTTTAGCCGTCGAGTGGCAGGAGCGAGAGGAAGCACTATCACGGATCATCCGTCCCGTCATCCGTGATCGTCTCCGAGACATGTTGAAGTTCGATGGGCAGACAGTGTACCGCGCTTACACGTTCGATGCAGGCAAGGTACTTACCGAGCACACGATCCATGAGGAAAGGCGCTTTCAACAGGGTTGCTTGATTCCTCTCACCTTTGCTGTGGATTCACAGTGTTCGGCTTGGTGCTTGGTGCACAGCCCAGCGCTGGCTACCGTGCGCCAGCCTTTTCTCGGCTTCTACTAAAGTTAGCCACAGAAGCGTATGGTCGGGTTCTGTTGCTGCACCGTTAGTGCCCAAAACAGTTACCTCGAAAAAAATGCATTCCTTGCGGATGCCGACATCGTTGCCCGTCGTGTGGACATACTCAACCGCCTTGCCGATGCGTGTCACATTCTGAGTGGTGAAGCCGCATTCTTCCCGCACTTCCCGCACAAGAGTTTCCTCGGGCGACTCATCGCCTTCGGAACCGCCGCCTGGAAGAAAGCAGCCGCGCGGCGTCTGCATCACGGCAATACACTTGTTGGCGTTGAAGATCAGGGCGTAAGCGCCAGGGCGGGGAGCGTACTTCTGGCCTGGCTTCTTTTCTCCAAATTCAGCGCACGTTTCCTGCTCCTCCATTATAGTCATCCCTTCTCCGCGATAAACAAGCCCGTGATCTTGTCGATGCGAAACGCTCCCTGCCTCCTGATCTCCGCCTCTACCATGTCTGCCAGCTTGTTCATCTTCTCGGTCGTCAGTGCCGACACGTCCACACCAGAACGAATGTAGTCGATCAAGGGCTGCGCTTCCGTCACGACCAGTGTTTCCTCTTGTCTGAGGAAGGTAACGCGCGAGAACCACGCATCCAGTTCGGTTTTCCCGTTTTCCAATAAGAAGAAGTTCTTCTCCCTGATGAACGCGCCCAGATCACTTACAAACCCAACACTCTCCTCTAAATCTGCAATCTGCCGCATGTTGTCTCGGCTGTTGGTGGCAGCATAGAAGCGGCCATCAGCTTTGAGCACCCGCCGTACTTCGGCGTATGTTTTCTGCCTGTCGGCAACGTGGTAGAGCATATGGTTTGCGACCACGGCGTCAAACGTGCCTTCGGCGAATGGGATCGTTTGCGCATCGAACTGCTCAAAGGCAAAGGGATGGTTGCTCGCCGCCAAGTTCTGCTGCGCCTGTTCGACCATGCCCAGCGAGAAGTCCGACAGCGTCACCTGCCAGTCTGCGGGAATGCGGTCCAGGTTCTGCACCCAGAGTTGGCCTGGGCCGCACCCCAGTTCCAGCACGCGGGCGTCGGGCGGCAGAGTGAACTGATCGAACACCCAGCGGTGCCACGGGACTCTGGCCGTGCCGAAGCGCTGGTGCAGTGCGATGCGTGCGTTCAGATTGGAAGCGTCTTGATACTGATCGTTCTTCAGGTAGTTCTGGTCGGTGGCTTTGGACATGGGAGATTTTCTATCGTTTCGCCATTTCTGTTGGGGCTGAAAGCAACGGCACGAGGCCGTTAATCAGGGCTAGAGCTGTCTCAATCCGCACCTGCGCGTTAGCCTGGAACAAGCCCCTGAACCAGTCTGGATCGGCGACGATGGGTTGAAGGTGCAAGTCTTTCAGGTGCGGTATCACGCAGCCGCTGGGTGGCATCGGCCTGTTGTTGACAGCCCACATACCTTCCAATATCTTCCAGGCGATAGTGGTGGCTACGAATGCCGCTTTGAGATCATCCCCCGTCGAACGTGCAGCCTTGATCTTGATCGCTGCGCTTCGAAGCCAGGCGGCAATGCTTTGGCGTTCCTCATTTGGCATCTTATACGTCTCGAACCTATCCCTAGCGGCGACAGTTAGGGTTGCCAGTATGCCTTGCCTATCCATAAGGATGCACCCGTCCAGGTAGGCGTAAACCTCCATCGGGTTGCGCTCGATCTTGATCCTCGCTTGCACAGCGTCAGCGTACTTGCGCTCCACCAAGATACCCGAGATTGTTTCGGCCTCGAACACTCGGGCACAGCCGTCGTGGAGCAGAAAGCACAGATCAAGGTCTGACGAAGGTGAGGTATCGCCTCGGGCTACAGAACCCGCTAGTAAGATGCCTGTTACCTGAGCGTCGTTCCGCGTGCGGTCCAGTTCCTTCTCAACGAGTATTCGATGAGAGATATGGGTGAAGGCGAGATACGTCATGAAACTTCGAGTCGGAGAGCTATCCCCACTTTTTCTGCAAAGCGGATTTCAGATGGTGAGTTGTTTCTCTACCAACAAAGGCAACAAGTCAGTCAGGCTGACGAGTGTCAGGTCGGGCGTGGAGTGGTCGCAATCATCGGGCCAGTGCTTGCCGCGCGGCAGCCACGCTGTCTGCATGCCCACGTTCTGTGCCCCCAGGATGTCGTTGGCGGGATGATCACCCACAAACAAAACATCCTTGGGAGCGACCTTCAAGCATTCCGCAGCGGCCAGGAAGATGGCGGGATCAGGTTTCTTGCTCCCAAAGGTGTCTGATGCGAACAAGCAGGATGTGCGCTCCGTCAGCCCCATCTGTTCCATCTTGCGCCACTGACGCACCAAGCCATTGGTGACCACACCCCACGGCATTTCTGCCGCATCCAGTGCTGCCAGAACTTCGACAGCCTCCCTATCCAAAGCAAGTTGGGAGAAGAACTGCTCGTAAAACAATGCAGTCGCCTCCGCCGCATTTTCTGTCCCATCGGCAGAAGGGTACAGGCGACACACTTCCTCCAGCACAGCTTTCTTGGAGCCGTAGCCGCCTGCGTCCAGCAAGGCAATCTGCGCAAGTGCTTCCAGACGCGAAGCTTTGTCGGTCAGGCCGCACATCTGATGCAGGTAGCTTTCTGCCCAACGCGCGAAAGCCGCATGGCGGTCGTAGAGGGTATCGTCCAGGTCGAACAGCACAGCACGGAACCGCTGACCTGATGGTTTAGCTATCGCATCGTTTCTATGGCAGATCATCGCCGATCCCCGCAGCGGCTCGATGCTCAGCCAGAACATCGGCAGGTATCTGCTTCATGAAGTAGCCATGTGCCAGCCCAAGAATGGCAAGGTCATCCAGCGCGCCGATGACAGGGATGAAGGCGGGAATGTTGAGTGGACTGACGGCGAACCCTGCTGCACCCAGTAGTGCAGCTTTGGCGTTCTTCGGTACGCGCGGATCAGCGAGCAGTTTGCGGTACAGGGCGAGGTACTTGGGTGCAGCCTGCGCCAGCTTGGCTGTCCCCTTGATGCCGCCTTCGCGACGGACAAACTGGGCCACACGCCAGACGTTTCTGAAGTGGTTCATAGATGCTCCTTGGTCGTTGATTTTTGTTTGGAAAGTGCTTTGGTTTGGCAAGAGTCTTCAGGGAGTGATCTTCACCTGGTACCGTTTGCCAGCTAAAGCCCTTGCTTCATCCTCAGCTTCCAAACGCGCCTGCAATGCGGTGAGTTGCTTTTTCTTTCAGGCTGCCGTGTTCGTCAAAGTTCTCCGCCACTCAGTTTTCCCTCTCTTGGGGCACCATCTAGGTACTGCTGCCACATTTCCCTCACCGTCCGTTCCAGCGCTTCAGGGTACTCAAACCCCAGGTTCGCCGCCAGACGCCGTCCCACAGCAGTCACTTCGTCGCGGTTCGCCTCAATGGCACGAATGATCTCGAAGCGATTGGTCAAAGGTGCGCCTGTCACCAACAGGCCGTGCATCCCTTGCGCGCCCATGACCACGTGGTCAAGTTCCGTCAAAGTGTGGATCGTCGGGCGTGGCGACGCTCCATCCCTCCCTGTCGCCGCAATGAACCAAAGCCGCTGGAGCAGCACCCGCTCCATTCCAACGCCTGTCTGTGCCACCAGGTCAAGGCCCCGATGGAGTACCTTCCGATGCTTGAGGCTGTTGATCCAGAACGAGGCGACGAGCTGCCGAACCGCAGCAGGGTTTGCAGGAACTAGCTTTGGTGTAGGTGACGGCTCTATCTCCCTCAACTTCTGTTCAAAGGCTTTATCGCGGCAGCCCAGAACAAAAGCCGCCTCCTGCGACGGTGCTTCTTCGGTTGTTTGAATCCACAAGTCGTAGATGTCGCCATTAGTCAGGGCAAGATGGTGGAGCAGTCCTCCGCCCAGAGGAAAGGGAGTGCAGCCCGCCACCTTGCCGCCGAACAGCATTTGCAGGTCGGGCTGTCGCCAACGCTCTTCGGCTTCGGGTTGAACAGCCACACGCAGGTCGATGTCGCTGTACTCGTCGGCCTCGCCACGGGCGAAGCTGCCGCCAAGCCACAGGGCGATAATATCATGCTCTGCCCAAAGGCAGGCAGCGAGCCGCTTCAAGGTTACCACCTGCGGCAGGTCGGGGAGCTTCTCAAAAGCTAGATTATTGGTCGTCATCAAATTATGTTAACTCCGCAATGGGGCCATGTCGCATACGACCATCTTCATGCATGCCAAGATAGAAACATGAGGATTAACGGCTAGTAGATGACATAACGGGCTCGCATTGCATTTTGCGGTACTGCTCTTTTTGGCCCTGCAGTTTACAGCCGATCTACAACGCTGATCCCCAACAAAAACAAACCCAGCTTCAACGTGCGCGCAGTCAGATCACACAAAGCCCACCGAGATTGACGCAGTGCAGATTCGACAGTTAACACAGGACACCGCTCATAGAACACGTTGAACTTCTGGCTCAACTCAAAAAGGTACTGGCACAAGTGACTGGGCAGGAACTCAGCGGATACCGTTGCCAAAACTTCGTCCAGCCGCAGCAGATGCTTGGTCAAGCCGATCTCTGCTTCCGTATGCAGAACAGGGACTATGCTGCCTTCGGTCGCTTCTTTGCTTTCCTGTGCTTTGCGGCTGATGCCCTGCACGCGGACATAGGCATAAATCAAATAAGGTGCGGTGTTGCCGTGCAGCGCCAGAATCTTGTCGAAGCTGAACACATAGTCGCTCAGTCGGTTGTGGCTCAGGTCTGCGTACTTCACCGCACCAAGCCCCATCACTCGCGCCACTCTGGAGATAAAAGCGTCCGTTTCCTGCCGCTCCAGCTCAGTCAGCCGCTCTTCCAGGTCTGCACGGGCACGAAGCACGGCTTCTTCCAGCAAGTCCTGCAACCGCACGTTTTCGCCATCGCGAGTCCTCAGGCGCTTGCCGTCTTCGCCCAATACCAGGCCGAACGGGACATGCGTCAGCATCACACCCTCAGGAACCCAGCCCGCCTGCCGTGCCACGGCGAATATCTGAGCAAAGTGGCTGCTCTGCCCCGCATCCGTGACATAAATCAGCCAGTCCGCCTGTTCCACTCTGATACGGTGACGCAGAGCAGCGAGATCAGTGGTGGCATAATTGTAGCCGCCGTCGAACTTGCGGATAATCAGTGGCTGCGGTTTGCCCTGACGGTTCGTGAACCCTGCCACGAACACGCACGTTGCCCCATCGCTTTCCGTCAGCAGGCCCAAGTCCTCAAGATCGGAAACCACATTGGGAAGCATCGGATTGTAGAAGGACTCGCCGCGCTCGACCAGCCGAACGTCCAGCATGTCGTAGATTTGGTCAAACGCACGGCGCGACTGTTCCACCAGCAGTCCCCAGGCACGTTGAGCCTCAAACCCGCCCGCTTGCAGCCTGACCACTTCTTGGCGTGCTCGTTCACGGAAAGTGCTGTCTTCATCGAAGCGTACCTTTGCCTGACGATACAAGCTGACAAGGTCGCCGATTTCCAGCGCATCCGCTGTCGTGAGGGCTGCTGGGAACATATCCTGAAGATGGGCGATGAGCATGCCGAACTGCGTGCCCCAATCCCCCAGGTGGTTGACACGCTGCACATTGTGTCCCATGAACTCCAGAATGCGTGACAGACACTCACCGAGAATGGTGGAGCGCAGATGGCCGACGTGCATTTCCTTGGCAACATTGGGGCTGGAAAAGTCGATCACGACGCGCTTCGGCGTTTTCGTCAGGGCAATGCCGAGACGCGGGTCGGCGAACGCTTGCACGAAAAGACCTTCAAGGTAGGAGTTCTTGAGCGTGACGTTGATGAAGCCAGGCCCTGCCACAATGGGCGACTCGCCCATGTCTTCTAACGCCAGGCTGTCTGCAATCTTTAAGGCAATCTCGCGCGGCGGCTTTTGGAGGATTTTGGTCAGGTGCAGGGCGACATTGGACTGGTAGTCGCCAAACTTGGTGTCGCTGGCGGGCATAAGCTGCGGGTCAACATCAGACAAACCCCAAGCAGAGCCGATAGCCTGGCAAAGACGCTGCTGCAGGAGGGAGAAGGTGGAGAGCATAAGGGTGTTATTCTACCTGACGGCCTTTGTTGTTTTCCTATCAGGTGGAATAGCGAGGCAGTTCTTTCGGTCGCGCTAGCGGCTCCCATCCCAGCAGACGCTTGGCCTTCGCCAAGCTCATCAGTTTCTGCTCGTAGTCCCCGCTGAGGGTGAATGCCTGGAAACTGTTCCGAAACTCCAGTGCCGCCAATACAGCATGGGCTGTGTCTTCCGCCGTCGTCCAGGGCGTCGGCTCAGCTTTCCTCGCCTCCGCCTGCCACTTGTCCTCAGATACAGGCAGGTACAAACGTAGCGCATTGACGCTCATGCCCCAGGTGCGGCAGGCGCTGCGGCATATTTCCTCGCCCAGTCGTTTGGTCAGGCCGTAGACGTGGTCGGCGTCAGCAGGTATGTCCTCGTCGGCACCAAAGCGTCCCAGCCCATTGTCCGAATAGACGGACATGCTGCTTGTGTAAACCGCGTGTTCTATCCCCGCGTTGTGCGCGGCATGCAAGGCAAGGTACAGGCCCTTGACGCTTACATCAAAAGCATCTGTGTGTGACTCGATGCGTCCCCAGTCATCGCCGTCAAGGGGAATGTGGCTGCCCATTGCCATGTACAGCACAGCATCCATGCCGACTGCGGCATTAAACAGCGCCGCAGGATCATAAATGCTGCCTTGGATATATTCAATGTCTGAATGCGTCGGCGGACGCAGGTCGAACACGCGCATGTGGTGCTGCGCCAGAAAGGGCATGAGCAAGGTACCCAGATAGCCTGAGCCACCGATTACAAGAACGCGCAAACATGCCTCCCTTTCCTTGCGGAGCACACATCCCTCAGGTCATTTTTTGGCCTGAAGCTTGTAAGCCTTGATCAGCATCTGCCTGTACTCGGCCAGCGGCATCAGCCCCATCGCTTTGCGCCGTTCATCTACATGCGCAGGGTCTGCAAGAGGGCAAGGCTCTACTGCTCCTGTCTTCCACGTAAACTGCGTGCCGTACACCTGCTTCTTGCCCTGCGCCAGAAGCACGCAGTCGGTCAGCAACGCCAGTTCATCCTTCGCTCCCTCGCCGTGCTCGGCGGCAACCTTCAGCAGCGGCAGGCACTGCGCCTGGAACGCAGGGTCTGCGTCCGCGTGCTGAACCAGCACCCACGCCGCATTTTCTCCGTCCTGTCCGACGAGCGACCAGCCAGGCCAGCCATACTGGGTGATGATCTGCTTCATACGAGCGGTGTTCTTGGCATCCACGGCTGCCATCTCGGAGCTGATTGCAGGGTCTTTGGGCTTGTCGATGGAGCGCTGGCGCACATCCTGATCCTGCGTCATCATCGCCATTAGCTCGGCACGCAAGGACGGGTTCTGTATGATGTCAGCACCCTTGTGTTCCGTGGGGCTGGTCGGTTTCTCAAACACGGCAACAGCGTTGGGGTAGTCCAACGTCACGCGGAATTGGCGCAGCGCATCTCCGCCCAAAGAGCCGTCAATCTGTTTGTCCATGAATTGGGACATGAAGGTGTGAAAGGCAGCATCAGAGCGGCGTGTGAACCAGACAGGACCGACCGTGTACCCTGCCACTGTCACGCGCGGCACGCGCATCATCGCCTGACCTGAACCTACTTCGGCGTGCTCAATGACCTGCCAGTCAGGATGCTGAACGTGCCAGCGGTCAAACACGCCCGCAACAATGAAGCTGGTGGCGCGGATTGCAGGGCGACCGTCATGAACATTGCGCAGAGCGGCAGGCGTGAGGTTGGTGGTGGCTCCTGTATCCAGGAGCAGGTCCAGGGTTGTTTTCGCAACAGAAACCTGGATGCGGGGGTAGTTTGTTTGACGAACGCCCGCCGCGTTAGATTGGAAGCCGATTGGTACAATATGCTGCGGAGCATGGGGCGGCAGGTCTCCTGGCGAACGCAGCAGCAGGCGATGCCCAGGATAGTCAAAGGTCCACACGCGCCGACAAAACCAGGATTGTCCCAGCAGTCCATCTACAAACTGGTAGATGAACGCGCCAGGGCCGTTGTCGGGTGGAAGCACGGGTAGGACTCCCTCTGCATTCGCCACGGGAGGGATGCTGGCGTTTGGGCTAAACGAGGGCAGGGCCACAGCCTGGACATCCTGTCCATCCATTTGGGTTTTGCGTGGCGTCAGCCCCAGACGTGTAACGGTCGCTTGGGCGATGAACAGCCCACCGCCCGTGTCAGTGAAGAACGTGAGATGTTGCCCCGTTGCGGTGACGGGTGTGGCAAGGAAACGATCTTCGTCATAGCGAGTGGGGATTACTTGCACTGCTGGTGTCGGTTGCTTCTGGGGAGCCTTGGGGGCAGCTAGGGTTTGTACCAACGGCAGACAAGCTAGTAAGATGACAAACAGGATGGGAGGCTTGTTCATTAAGGTATATCCTCTGCCCACTGTTTCGCCGCAAGCTAGGAAACATCCTTTATCGCCTGCCGCTATCTTTTCGGCAGGCGGAGAGATTTTCCTTGCATGTCACTATCTTTATCTTGATGTGCTGATGAAGTCGTGATGGTACAATTCTCGTCAGCCCCCCAGGAACTTCCGCCGTCACGAACACAAAGCGGGACAGGTTCCAACGAAGTCCGTCGGGGAACGCCTCTAAGTCGGCCTTTTCACCTGTGCCAAATATAAGACTGCGACATAAGGCTTGCTGCGCCCACCGCCATGCCGAGCAAGGATTTCTGCGATCCCGTCGAAAAGCTCGCGCTTGTTTTCTGGTGGCAGCACACGGTGGTCGGAGTACGTCTCCAGTAGCTGCAAATACTGATCCGCTCTGTACCGCTCGTTCCAGGGAAACTGCATCACACGCACGTCGCCGAAAAGATGCGACTGGTCAATTTCCTGTTGCCACCTGGAAATCTTTGTGTCTTCCTGCGAGGTTTGGCCTGCTGGGTGATGAGTAGCATAAGGATGGGCTGGGTTCGGCGGCATGTGCTTGTCGTAGACAGCCTGTATTTGTTGTGCTAACACGCTTTCATCGTCGCCTTCTATGTTCCAGAACAATGCCAGCCAGCCGCCTGCGGTAAGCGCTTGGGCAGCCTTGGCATAGCGAACTTCAGTCGACACCCAGTGGAAAGCAGTTGCGGACATGACCAAGTCGTACTGGCCTGAGGCAACAGGCCAATCTTCAAATGTGATAGTCTGAACATCTACCTGAGGAAAAACGGCAAGGTTTTTGGCCGCGAGCTTCGCGAGGTTTGGCCCTGGCTCAAGTGCCGTGATGCGGTAGCCTTGACGGGCGAAGGGCAGGGTTGCCTGCCCTGTTCCGCAACCGATCTCCAAAACGCGTCCCTGTGTCCCTTGAAGAACTGAGCTGACTGCTTTGACCAGTTCAGAAGGATACGTCGGACGGGCCGCATCGTACAGGTCAGCGACTTCATCAAACGTCATGCGCAGCTTTTCAGTCATAGTGCTTCTTTCACAGATGATCGCCTATCGCAGCGATCTTTCAACTTTGTGCTCTGTGTTTGTGCTCATGAAGAACCTTTCCTCATTCTCACCAACTACCCGCAGCCCCAGACGCTCGTACAGCCGCCGCGCGTCGGGGTTGCTCCTGAGAACATCCAGCGTGAGCGGCACACCCAAGTCTCGCGCTTCCGCCATCAGGCCGCGAACGACCATGCTGCCGACGCCACGGTTCTGAAACTCGGGCAGGAGGTAAACGTTCCCAAGAAACAGGTCCCCGTCCGACGGCCTTATACCCGCCTGCAGGCCACCCGCATCCTGGCTGCCCACAACGATCACTCGCCATGCACACACGCCGAAGTTGCTTCGGAACCGCCTTTCCTGCCACGGCTCGTCCCAGCCCCAGATCGCGTTCACGTACCCACGCATCGTCGTTGCGGCCACGCGCCACAGGAAGTCGTAGTCCGCTTCGGCGGCAGGGCGTAGGTCAAACATCGCGCCGCTCCCACGTTTCACGACGAACAGTATAGATGCGACACGTCTTGCCGTCGTAAACCGCATCTTTGTCGTAGGTCATCCCGTTCTTTTCGGCCACACGGATCGAAGCAGCATTTCCTGGGTCGATGATGGAGATCAGGCGCGGCACGTCCAGATGCGTGAAGCCCCAGTCGCGGCAAGCACAGGCCGCTTCCGTCGCCACCCCCCGCCCCCAGTAGGCGTGGGCTAGTTTGTAGCCCACCTCAACTTCGCCCTGGCCGTCAATCGTCTGAGGCAACAGGCCACAGAAGCCGAGGAAGCAGTCGTTGGCTTTGTGGATTACGGCCCACGGGCTAAAGCCATGCTGCTCCTGAAGGCCCACGAAGTAGCGCACGCCGCGCCCCGCCCATTCGCGCGGGCGCGGCCCTGACGCATAGTAGCGCATGACTTCGGGATCGGCCTCAATGGGAGCAAAGGCGTCTAGGTCGTCGGGGCGGAAGACGCGCAGGATCAGGCGGTCGGTTTTCAGGATAATGTTCATGTTTGTTTAGTGCGCCTGGAACAAAAAGCACACGCAGAACGTGGATGCGAGGCCGCGTCGCCAGCTTCAAGATTTAGGGCGGCGGAAGACCAGTAGCAGGCCGTTGATGCCGTGCTCGTCGTTGGGCGTGTTCACCTGAGACAGCTTCCAGATTTGTCTTTTTGCTCGTGCCGCAATCACTTTAATCGCTATTTGCTTTGATCCATTATAGGCGTCTCCTTTGTTACGCTTGCTGTCGGTGTCAGTAGGAACACATTGGTTTCGTTGTTCACCTGGTTGCCGAGCGCAACGATTTGCCCGCCATCGTTGATCGCTAGTGCGATGCTCAGATGGCGGCTGAGGGCAAGGGCCAGCGGAACGTTGCCTACAGCAGGAACCAGCGTGTTGAGGTCTACCATTCTGCCGCTCTGGTAAAGAAAAGCCGCCCCACCTTGCCCTGTATCCGATGCGCCAACAACCGCTCCCGCATTGTTGATCGCGTAAGCACGGCTATCGTGCCCGCCAAGCGTACCCAGGTCTTGCATCCTTCCATTCTCCCACAGAAAAGCATGATCAGGCCCTGTGGTGGCATGCGTCTTGATGTCGTCGAAGCTGAACGCCCAGCCAACCACCTGACCATGATCGTTGATGGCGTTGGGTGCGTAGTCCAGGAAGCCTGGCAGCGTGCCCAAGTCACGGAACTTGCCGTTCTCCCAGAGGAAGCCGTGCTGCTCGTGCATCCCAGCAGGCGCGGAGAAGCCGACTACTTGCCCTTTGCCGTTCAGCGCCGTCGCAACACCAAACCTGCCGCCCATTGTTCCCAGGTCGGTCAGCTTGCCGTCCTTCCAAAGGGCAGCGTGACTTCCTGGTGGCGTGCGCTTTTGCGCGTTGCTTTTATCGGCGGCGTCTATGGAGCCGACGACGCTTCCTGTCGCACTCATTGCCATGTCCTGGCCTACCAGCACGCCCGATAGCCCCATATCGCGGACGAGCCCGTTGTTCCACAGAACTGTGTGGTACATAGTTTGTTGTGGCCGACATGGGCGGGATCGGGAACACGCAGGCCAACGATTGTGCCGTCACTGCGGGCGGCCACTGTGTGCATGTCGCCAAGTAACATCTTTTTGCCCTTTGTCCACAGAAACGCTTGTTTGGCGTCCTCCATGTGCCAGGCGACACCGCCCTTTTCGTTGAGGCTCAAGCCTGGGGTGTAGCCAAGCTGCATCACGACGCCGACGGAGCCTAGGTCGGTGACGGTGTACTGGGGCGACGATACGGCAGGCATACAAGCATTAACGTTGGAGCTGCTTGCGGCTCTCACCGCAACGACGCCGCCGACAAACAACATAACAATCACCAGCAACCTCTGTACTTGGTTACTTTTGCGCATGGCTTACATCCTTTGGCGTGCTTGCAGCTTGTATTGCAGCTTTCCACGCCGCAGCCTGAACGTTATTTGGTGCGTCTGGCCTGCTTGTGTCTCCACCGACGCCGTCTCTATAGGGCTTTTCTTTTGTTCTGGCGCGCTGCCGTCCACCGCAGTCTCAAAGCGGTTGTCCAGCGACCACAGGGCGTTGTCGATCTTCATAGACCAGTCGTGCTCTCCACCGTTTGCTAGCCGCACGCCATCAATCCCCAACTCACTTTTTCCTGGGGCAACATGCAGCGTGTATCGTCCGTCTTTGTTCGTAACAGTCGTCAGCGTCTCACCGCTGGAAGTTGGTCGCTCAGGGCCGTGTGCCTTGACAATGATGCCTTGCAGCGGCCTGCCTGTAGCCGCTTCCACCACTCGGCCTTGCAGCAGCGCGCCATGCGTCAGCACCAGATCAGGCACAGCGACGGAGTTTCCTTCCTGAGCCACTATGCCTTCATTGGCGGGAGCTACCCAGTCCCAGGGCTTCTGGAGAAACGTGTTACGGGTGGTGCCGTGTGGAGCGGCGAAGATGTTGTAGGGGGCGCTCGTGACACCGCTCAGTCGGTAAGTGCCATCGGCAGCGGTAGCGGCAAAAACGGTGACAACCTCTTCGCTTCCTGGCGGTGGCGGTCCTTCATAGGATGTGCCGATTATCTTGCCCGTCTTGTCCCTGATCGTCCCACCATGTTGCGCCATGTAGGGCATGGTCAGGTTCAGGTACGCATTGTTTTGCATGTTCGCCACAACGATGATGCCCGCAGCAGGCTGTCCGCCCTCGTAGGTAACACGCCCCGTGATCAGACCCGTACCTTTGGGAGCGATGTAAATTGGCGGGGATGCTGTTTTCGTGGATGACGATGAAGTGTTTAGAGTTGCTGAAGAGGCGGGTGGAGTTTGGGCGAGTGCAGAAAGGGCTGCCAACATCATTCCTAAAGAGTAGATAAGACCACGAAAAACACGACGGCATAACTGCATGTTCATTAGCATCTTCCTCTTTACGAGTTGTTCGTGCCTCGCATTGCTGCTTACCATCTTCATTTCTCTTTCTCGTGTCATATCCGTGGTTCTTATGCTCGCGAACGAGTTATTCTTGGGTCGTGCTGCTTCGGCGTCAGCAGGAACGCATGCGTGTGCCCCCAGTGCTTACCCACACCCACGATCTGACCCCGCACATTTATCGCCGTTGCGTTGCTAAGCACCCAGCCTGAACCAGGTAGGATCAAGCGGCTCAGGTTATAAACCTTTGTTCCGTGCCATACAACAGCGCGTGTTGGCTCTTCCCCTGTTGCCAGGCTGTGGCTGACGTAGCCGACGACCTCGCCATCCTTGTTGATGCCGTGCGCCTCGCTGTCATTCCAGCCAGGCAACTGCGCCAGCCAGTGGAGATGCCCAGGATGCCAGATGAATGCCTGAAAGTCGATTTGCCCAACTACTTGTTCGTTATCGTTAATCCCGAATAGATCAGTTACGCCCGCACTGTTGTCGGTAGGCACGCCAAACCGTCCCAGGTTACGTCCTTTTCCCTTTTCCCACAAGAAGGTCGCGTCTGTAAGACTCGTGCCCCCGCTGCCCAGCACCTGCCCGCGATTGTTGATGGCGACAGGATCGCATGCCTCCCAGTTTCCTGCCTCTTGGTAAAGGTCACGAATCATTCCCAACGGGCGCAGACGACCATGCTTCCATAAGATTGGGGCAACATAAATCGTACCTACAATCTGCCCGTGGTTGTTAATGGCTACTGCGCCAGAAGACTCCCGCTCAAAGTGGTTCGGATGGAATGTGCCTGTGCTGTCGGGCCAATCCGTCAGGTCAATCACCCGCTCATGCCACCACAGAACGGCATGTCCGCGCTCTTTATAGGGATTTAGGTCTGCCTGTCCGACTACCTCGCCTTGGTTGTTGATGCCAGCAGCGGCACTGTTCCCGCCAAGACCGCCGAGGTCGTGCATCTTGTCGCGGTGCCAAAGAAAGGCATGCTTGGCCCCGCGTGCAGTTTCAGCCTGTCCGACTACAGCGCCAAAGTCGTTGAGGGCGGTTGCGCTGCTGGTTTTGCCGCCCAGGGTACCAAGATCGATTATGGTGTAGTGAGTTATGGGAGCGACACGCGGGGCAGGAGCAACATAGGGTCTGCTTGCGGCTTTCACCGCATCAGTCCCGCAGAACAGTGATAAGACAAATGCCAGTGCGTTGAAGCTTACAGGTTTTATCATGATGTTGTTTCGCTTCTCGTGCCTGCCCACAATCCGCTATTAGGTACAATGCTGCATGACCATTACTCGCCTTCATCCAGCAATCCTACTGCCCTGCCTAGCCTTCTTCCTGGGCAGCCATTCCCTTTCTGCGTTTGCCGCCCCGCCCGCTCTGCCAAACTTCCACGCCGTTGCTCCAGGCATCTACCGTGGCGCTGCGCCCACAGAAGAGGGCCTTCAGCAACTACGGGCAAAGGGCATCCACACGATTATTGATCTTCGCATCTCTCCGCGACAAGTACGGCAGGAAAAGGCTCTTGCTCAGCGGCTCGGCTTCACATGGATCAATCTGCCGATGGGCAGCGACCCGCCGACTAGCCATCAGGTGAGCACGCTTTTGGCAGCGCTGAAGCGTGCGCCCCAGCAGCCTGTTTTCGTCCACTGCCAGCACGGGGCGGATCGGACAGGCTGCATGATCGGCATCTGGCGCGAGACGGAGCAAGGATGGTCGTTCTCGCGGGCATGGGCGGAGATGCGTCAGGACGGCTTCAACCCGCGTTGGGGCAAGCTGACACAGGCAGTGCGGGAAAGAGCGGGCCGTGGGTGATAGGTTTTATGCTTATGACGCAGGGCCATTGATGAAAAAGGCACTGTGCCACCTACACAAATCACGGCGCAAGCAGATACACTACCCTTTTTAAGGCTACAGATTGAGGCTGTCCTTGTGATGCTTTGCGTGCTTCATCAAGGCTATCCTGCCGCTCTTCGGGGGTTGCTGATGCCAGTCCTGTCTTGTACTCAGCTTCCGCTCGGTCAGCATTTCCCTGCACGGCGTAGCACAAGCCCAAATTGAAATGGGCAACTGCCGCTGCGCCAGCACCCTGGGTGCCGCTCAGCGACAAGGATTTTTGGTCTGTGGCGATGGCATCTTTTAGACGGCCTACTTTGTACTGCGCCCAGCCAAGGTCACCCCATGAATACGGATTGCTCGGATTTGCCGCGACTTGCCGCTGGCACACCAAGAGCATTGCTGCGTAATCACGGGCACGCTCATCTTGTTCTTCCAATCCATTGTAGGCGGGCAGGTAGGTTGAGTCAAGCGCAAGAGCGTGTTCAAAGTCTTTTGCGGCGTGCATAGTGTCGCCCTCAGCACTCTCAATCTTGCCGCGCATTCCCCAGGTACGCGCCTCTTGAGGATGGCGCGCAATCAGCACGTTGCAGTCAGGCAGGGCCTGCGCATAACGGTGGCTTGTAAAGTAAGCCATCATGCGCGCTTCGTGGGCGTCGAGAATGAGCGGGTTGAGGCGAATAGCTTCGGTGAAGTTGGAAACAGCCTGCGCCGTTTTGCCCATCTGCTCATAAGAGTTGCCGCGATTGAAGTAAAGGTCGGCCAGCAAAGCATGGTCACGCTCGTACTTCATACTCATCGAGTAGTCGGTGATGGACAGGGCGAAATGGTTTTCCTGGCTGTAGGCGTTTCCACGAAGCAGGTAGCCGATGGAGCTGTGCGGACTGATGGCAATCATGCGCGTGTATTGCTGGACAGCTAGGTCGTAGCGATGGTGCTCGTAATCGGTGTTGCCCTCTTGGTCGGCTTGGTTGAATTGTTCGGCTTGCTGAGAACGATTAAACTGATGGAATGCTTTGCCGACTGATAAGATGCGCGGAGAGTAGCGAAACCCGCAGGAAACAAGGGTGCTCATGCTCAGCAGAGACACGGTGGCGAGAGCAACATGGCGAATGTGCTTGTTCATAAGCGTTTCCTTTGCTGTCGGGTCTGAGTTGAGGTTCACCTAAGCCAGGATGTTTTCCTCCACTCCATAAAAATGCAAAGGACGCAAGGATACGTGTCTAGCGTCGGCGGGGTAACTGCCTTGCGGATGCGGGGCGGCGTTTCTCGGCCCCGCGCCCGCAAACATTCACAAGAGGCTCGCCCGCTCGTACTTCTTGATCCCCTGCACCAGCGGCGGGCACTTTGCAATCGCCTTCCACTTGCGCACGCTCTCAACGCTGCGATGCCAGCTTGCCATGTAACGCTGCATGTACCAGTGGACAGCCAAAGGAGCACGCCATAGCTTTCCGTCCACAGTCATGCCCAGCTCCCGCATCCATTCAACCACTTGCGAGTTGCGGCTGAGAACGTAGACGTGGCGCTTGCGCTGCTGAGCGAGTTCCCAAGCAGCGCGGAACAATGTCTTCCCGATACCCAACCCCCGAAACTCAGGCAGGACGTAAAGGGCCGTAATCTCCGTCCAGCCTTGGATCAAGTCAACACTCAAGCACGCCCCTGCGAAGTTCTCTCCCACCATAGCTACTTGAACGTCGGACAACTTCTCAAGCTCACGGACAGTGTAGCCCAGGATATTGGGCGTAGTTTTCAGTTCATGATGCAGCCACAGGGCTTCAGCCCGAGTGAGAGAACGATGGACAACTTGAGGCATATTGGTGGCTTGAGGCATGTCGGTAAGGGACACAACTGACTCCTTTTCGTTGCCAATGCTCACCCGAGCTTTCCCTGCGCCCACGCCACTGTTGCCCGCGTCTGCCCCTCGGTCATGCCAACAGTCTGGCAGATGATCCTAATCTGCTGCAAGAACTCCACGGACGAGCACAGAGGTTCCGTTGCAAACTCGTCCGACAGGCGCAGCCAAACTTGGTCGTCAGGGTTGTGCCTGATTTCAGTCACGGAAGGATTAACGGGAACGTCACACAGCCAGCCGATGATCGCCAGGCACAGCGGCGTCACTTTGAGGCCCTGGCGCAAACGAGAGCGCAAAAGGGATAAACAGGCTTCAGGAGCGGAGCGGGCGGAAGACTGAGGGAGCATAGCTCATTATAACATGCCCCATAGGATCACGGACAGGCAAGCAGAAACCTCAAAACCATACCAAACAAAGTTCTTGCTAGACAATTTAGCAGAAAAGCTTGACAAGCGCATCAATATGTGCTAGATTGTTTAGCATAAGGGGAACACGCCGATGACCAAGCTGCTGCCCAAGGGTCTGAGCCGACGCGAAAGGCAAATCATGGAAATCCTGTTTGCTAAAGGACAGGCGACCGTTGCCGAAGTGCTGGAAGCCTTGCCTGACCCACCCAACTATTCCACCGTCCGCGCCTTGCTCAAGATTTTAGAGGACAAAGGTCAGGTCAGGCACACGGGAGTAGGCATCCGCTACGTGTATAGTCCTATCGAGTCTTGGTCGGCGGTATCCAAGTCTGCCATTGAGCAGGTGGTGGAAAGTGGTAGTGCGTTGATTTAAGTTGTCAAGCATTGCTTGTTGTAGTCATGGAGGAACAAAAGCAGGCAGTTCTCGTGCATCGCGTCTGTTTTGGAGAACGAAAGTGTCTTGCGCACAAAACGGCCTAACCTTTGCCGCAGAACATTGTTGAAGCGTTCAATGTGACAAGTCTGCCCATCGCCTTTGCCTGTTGCACAGTGCTGATCCACAGGAAGAACGTCTGTGTACGCCTTCCAGAAGTCCGTGTACAGCAAGCATCTCTTGTACCGCTTGGGAACACGCTCCCACAGCAAACGGCAGGTCTTCTCACTCCTGTCTCCGATGGCATAGGCCACGATCTGACGAGTGCGCCTGCACTGGGCTAGCCACACCCAGCGTTTGTTTCTGCGCCGATACACAAACGACCACATCTCGTCTAACTCAAGAACGTCCCGCTTCTTAGCCTTTGCCAGTGTCTTCTTGAGTGGAGGCAACTGGCTGGCTTTTTTTAAGCCAGATAAGCAAGGTACTGGACGCAACGCCGAAGATGCGCGTCATCGCCCGCAGGGAACCCCGCTCATGGTAGGCAGCCAAGATTTGGGCTTTGGTGGCTTCGTCGTAGGCATTGCTGCCTTTGTTCTGGCGACTGGTCTTGCCGCAGTCATGGCACTTGTAGCGCTGCCGTCCGTTCTGAAAGCCGAAGCGAATGAGGTTGATGCTGCCGCAGTGGTAGCACGAGACTGTTTGAGTAACCATGCCAACAGTATAACACGACAACTTAAATCAACGCACTACCTGGAAAGTTTCTTCGGCGGCAGCGTCGAGAGCGCCGTTGCCACTCTACTATCAAGCCAGAAGACGCGGCCTAGCGATGAAGAACTTCAGCGCATGGAGGAGATGATCCAGCGCGCCAGAACAGAGGATAAAAGTGACGGGGAGGGACAGGAATGAACACGCTTATTTTCCATGCACTTTCGGCCCTGTTCAGCCTTTTCGCCAAGGGCACAGTTTTGCTGCTCGCGGCTTGGACAGCTTGCTCGCTCTTGCGGCGGGCTTCCGCCGCCACGCGCCACCTGATCTGGGCAGCGGCACTTGTCGCCGTTCTGCTATTGCCAGTCCTATCGCTGTCCCTGCCACGCTGGAATGTTGCCGTCGCGCCCCACGCTGCAGTTTCACCTGCGGCACCGCCACTTGCTGCCGCACCTGTTCCATCGGCTGATGCCTCACTTGGTGGAGCGGACAAAACTTCTGCGTTGTCTCCTGCAGCATCTTCTGAGCAAACAACGCAGCGCAACGAGTTGAACTCTGCTGCAACGGTTCCCCCGCCGCCAGAGATCAAGCGATCCTACCCCATTCTGCTTGTTTGTGCTACTGTGGCAACCAGTGCTTGGTTGATCGGCTTTATCCTGATTGTTGTTCAATTCTTTGTTGGCCTTTGGCAAATCGAACGGATTAGAAAACAAGCCTTACCCTTGGATGGTGCGGTGCTTGGCATTGCGCAGGATGTTCAGCGGCGCTTTGGCATTCATCATGTGACGTTTTTGCGCGCCAGCGACAAAAGCGGCGTTGCTGTTCCTGTCACATAGGGGTTGTTCCGACCGACGGTGCTGCTGCCTGAGCAGTCTGTCTCCTGGTCTGAAGAGTGCCTGCAAGCGGCGCTGCTGCATGAGCTCGCTCATGTCCAGCGCTGGGACTGGGCCACGCAGGTGACAGCGCGGCTGGTCTGTGCCTTGTATTGGTGGCATCCTATTGTTTGGTTTGCAGCGAAGCAGGCGCGAGCGGAAAGCGAGCGTGCCTGCGACGATCTGGTGCTCGGAACGGGCGTGAAAGCCGCCGATTACGCCCAGCGACTTGTAGAAGTTGTACGCTCCATGCCTGCGGGTAGTCAGTCTCGCTCGGTCGCCATTGCTATGGCTCAGCCCTCTGAGGTGGAGGGTCGGCTACGAGCGGTGCTGGCAAAAGGATGCAGCCGACGCCCACTGACAAGAAGGCAAACGATGGGCAGCTTTGTCGTTGTCATGCTCTTGACACTGCCGCTAGCCGCGTTTTGCCTGACGCCCTCTGTTCAGGCGCATGGTACAGTTCCAGCAAACACAGCGAGGAATGCAGCCGCAGACAGAATCATCGTTGCGAACGGCCATGTCGCTGTTGTGGATGGCGACCATGCTCTTTTCCCTGGTGGGTACGAGGTGTCCCTGGTCGGCGTGACGCAGGCAGTCCGAACGGGAGATGAGTGGGACATGTTCGCTGGCCCGTGGTGGCGGCCTGATGGCACATCCATTGCACCCCAAAGCGGCGGACTGAACGGCCACTGGCACTGGAGCGTGGCTCACACGCGTGGCCTGGCTCCATACGTCTTCAAGGTTGTCTTTCATACTCCTCGTTCGGCTTGGAAGCAGGGCAAAAGCTGCGCGGGCGGGTTCTTTCAGCAGTTTCTGGGAGCACGCCTGCCTGCCGAGAATGCCACGGATGAGCACGTTGTGACAAATGGTCTTCATCCAAGGAATCGGTACTTCACCAGCCCTCTGATCGACGGCTCTGCCCCGCAGCGTTTTGGCGGCGCGGTCGGCGGCACCCGTTGTGCCGAGCTTTACCCCATAGGAACACGCGCCTGCACGGTGCGGTTCGGCGTGGCGGCAGGGCCGTGGCGCACGGCAGCGACTCACCCGTTCGCGCTGACGCCTGCCTAGGTGACCCCAGACCTGAGCCAGTCCGCTCGCTATCGCACGGATGTGTCCCTCAGCCTGGACGAACATCCAAGAGAAACCTACCTGGATGCACAGGGCAAGCCGCGCGTCTTCTATTTTCTTGGCAGCAAAGCTGTCCTGCCAAACGTCGCCCGCCGCTTCGTGGCTGTGGATGCGGCGGGTCACTCCGTTCCTCTGAGCGAGTTTGGAGAGCAGAAAGTCGCGTTGGCGTTTGGACACTCCGACGTGACCAAGTGGAACTCCCACGTTGATTTGTCCAAGATCAAGGAGTTCCGCCTCCAGACGTGTCCGTACAAGACCGTCGAGTTCCGCAACATCCAGCTCCAGCCAGCCCTAGCAGCAAACGGTTCACAGGAAGCATCTGTAACGCTCTTGGCGCGGGCGGGTACGCATCAGCTTGAGCAAGCGAGACAGCTTCGCGCCCATTTGTGGCCTTGGGCGCAGAACAACAAAGCACTCCTTCAGAAGATGGCACAGGCTCAGCCCAGCGACCTAACAGCCCTGATGCAGGTCTACACCTCGCTCCAGCACCTGCCCTTTCCACTCTGGAGCGGTGATCCGCGCATGGGCCAGGGCAGCGAGGACGCACCTTTTGCCAATGACCTGCCCAGCCACCTGACGCTGACACACCTTCAGCGGTCACAGGATTTTACAGAGACAAGAGTAAAACGAGACTTCCTCCAGCTCCATGACCTTGCCATGGCGCAGTCGGTGAACGCTGGCCGCAGTCACGTCACTATATGGGCCAGCGGTCGCATCACGCAGACCATGGAGACAGACAAGTTCATGAGACATGGTCAGCCTATCGGGACGGTAGAAAGCCAGCAGGAGATCGTTCCTTCCTTTTCAAGAGACCAAAAGCTCAACGGCATCTCCCAGGCACTGCCGTCCATACAAACAGCGGCTCAAGGCAATAATCCAGCGGCGCTAACCTTCAAAGATCATCCTATCGTTGTTGTGGACCCAGGGCACGGTGGCCAGGACGCGGGGGCTATCGGTGCGAGCGGGGTGACGGAGAAGGCCCTCAACTTACAAATTGCCCAGCAGCTCCGTACCGAGTTGGAGCGGCGCGGAGCGGTGGTTTACCTGACACGCGACGGCGACACTTCCTTGCCCATCATGGGCCGCTCCCAATTCGGCGTGGAATGTCACGCAGATTATTTCATCAGCTTGCACTGTGACCTATGGCCGCAGCGTACTTCGGCGACGCCGCAGCGACAGGATACCGAGGGGCAAGGTACGCTGGCATACTACCATGGCCAAGACCCAAATGCGCCCCGCCTCGCCGAAAACATCAGCTTGAAAATCGGGCAAGTATCGGCCTCGTTCCCGAACCGCACATTGTCCGATAGGGTACGGTTCCCCACGGGTTTTGGGGTACTTCGCAGCGCTTCCATGCCTGCCGTTCTCATTGAGTGCGGCTACATGGACAATGTGCATGACCTGAAGCGGCTTCGCGATCCGCAGGGACAACAACAGATCGCAGACGGGATTGCAGAGGGCTTGGTCACCTTTCGCGGACGAGGTTAATCTCACAAACAAGCGATGGCGGCCCGAGAGCGCCAGAAAGGGCAGGAGTGGCGTGGGGCGGTAAAGCCGCTCCACGCTTTTTCTACCAAAGCGCGTTTAGAAACACAAGCGGGTTCAGAGGAACAGCGGCTCTTCAGGAACCTGTGCGAATTATTTCGCGCAAGCTCTTGACATTCCGTCTGCTTTATGCGAAAATACTCGCATAGGAGGACGTTGCCTATGTCCAACCCGTTAGCCCATCGCCTCAGCCGCCGCGAACGCCAGATCATGGATGCTGTGTATTCGCTTGGCCAAGCCTCAGCGATCCAAGTGCGCGAAACTCTGCCTGACCCGCCTGGACTCTCGTCCATTCGCAAGCTTATCCTGATCCTAGAAGAAAAAGGCTACTTGCGCCACATCCAGGAAGGCCAGCATCATGTCTACTTGCCCATGCAGCCGCGCCAAAGCGCCGCCAAGTCCGCGATGCGCCAGGTGCTGACAACATTCTTCGGCAACGATCTGGAAACAGCAGTGGCAACCCTGCTGTCTGAAGCGGAAACAGAACTAACCGACGAGGAAGCTGCCCGCTTGTCGGCAATGATTGAGGGCGCGAGGGGCGAGCGTGCAGGCGGCGACGATCTGGCCGTTCCGACAGTGGAAGGAGAGCGGAAATGACTACACTTGCCGACAGGTTTGTTTTTGTTCTAGTTGACGCCACGGTCAAAGCCACAGTGCTGCTGGCCTTAGCTGTTATCATCGTCGTTTTTGCGCGCCGCGCTTCGGCCTCCTTTCGCCACCTGATTTGGGTGCTGGGCCTTGGGTGCGCCCTTATCTTGCCGCTGCTGTCCCAAACGCTTCCGCATTGGCGGGTGCCGCTCAGAACGCCCGTGGTTCAGCCGAGGCAGGCGGCACTTTCACCGCCGCCCGCCCTGGCCCCATCGCCCGAACCAAGCGGGACAAAAAATGAAAGCGCTTCCATCTCTGCTGCGTCTGCCGCTCCGTCACAGGCAACGGAAGTGACAAGCCCCGTCCACTCCGTTCCTATGCCAGCCGCACCCGCTTATCCTGCTATGCCTGCCCAAGTTCCCTGGGCTGCCTGGACGCTCCTGGTCTGGGCAGTGGGCGTTCTCCTGGTGCTGGCGCGGATAGTACGCGGGGCTATAAGCCTGAGGGCGGTGGCAGCAACGAGCAATCGTGTCGAGGACGGAATGTTTGCAGCCGTAAAGGCAGCGGCGATGAAAGCCATGCAAGTAAACTGTCCCGTGGTGTTGCTCATTGGCTCAAAACTAAGCCGAGTGGCCGTGCCGCTCACCTGGGGCGCACGATGCCCTGTAGTCGTCCTACCTGCTGATGCCACCACTTGGCTTGAGGACAAGCTGCGTGCATCACTGCTCCACGAGATGGCGCACGTGCGGCGCGTGGATTGGCTTCTACAGACAGTTGCACACCTGATCTGTGCGCTTTACTGGTTCAACCCACTGGTGTGGCTTGCCGCCCGAAAGATGCGCGCTGAAAGCGAAACAGCATGCGACGATCTGGTGCTGGCGGCTGGGATGCCTGCCGCCGATTATGCACAGCATCTGCTGGATATAGCACTCTGCGCTCGTGATGAACGGCGTTCAGTTGCGGTGGCTGTGGGGATGGCACAGACACCCAAGATTGAAGGACGGCTGCGGACCGTGCTGGCGCTGGGGCTGAGCAGAAGACCACCAACGAGGCGGATCATCTCGGGCGTGCTGGTCACAGGCTTGGCACTCGCTATCCCTCTTGCCGCGCTACGGCTCGTGGTTCATGCTCAGGGCGTAGCTGTCCCCGCCGCTAGTCGTCTCCAGCTCCAGGGTGATTTCACGCTGCGCTACGCCGTGACCATCCGCAATCAGCAAACTACCGCCAGCTTGCGGCACGAGTACCAGCAACTGCGCACGAGTTATCAGACGGAACTCAGCAAAGACCCGTTCTTCCAGCCTGTTCCCGAAGAGTTCTACATGCCGTTTGCCACCTTTCAGCAGCGGCGCAACCGAACACGGCACGTTGTCATTACCGTTTCCTCCAACGACGGCAAGTTGCTCTACCAGACAGTGGAGGATAACGACAGCTACTCACAGGTTTACGATGGGCACAATACCCAAACATTTGGGAACGGGCATGCAGGAGCGACAGAAACAGGAAGACCGCCTGTCATGGCAGACTGCCCGATGCCTGCGGTGGGTCTTCCTTACCTGCCGCTGCTCCAAGATGCGACTCTGGTCGGCTTGGCAGCACAGAGGCAAACGTGGAACGCTTCCATCTTTGATGTCGGGACAGTACAAGGTCAGGATCAGCCGTACTACATGAACGGCCTGGCTCACGCGACGCGCAGGGATGGCACATGGAAGCTGCTGGACACCGACAACTCGTCGCAGCAATGGCAGTTCTTCCAGCACCAGCGTTTTCAGAACCTCTGGCTCGCCTCTCGTATGCGCCTCATCAAATACGACATCAACGCACTACCGCCCAGCGGACAATTTACCACGCTCCAATCAGCCATGGGCTGGTTCAGGACAATGAGGTATCCATCCGAAGTGAGCGATTACCGCCTGCTGTCGGCCAGCAGCACGCCGTTTGACCTTGCTTCTCTTGCAAAGCATGTGCCAGGGCGTCAGGCGTTAGCAACTCATTCGCAGCAAATGGACGACCTGAACCTTCAGGAAGCCCTGCATCTACGCTACCACCTTCAGGACTGGGCGCAAAGCAGTAAGACGCTACTTCAGCAGATGGCGGCTGATCCTGGTGACCGCACTTTTGCCGCGCGCGTCAGTCAGTCTCTGCAGACCCTGCCTTTCCCGCTCTGGCGAGGCTACTCGCATCCTGCACATGTTTGGGACGGCGATCCGCGCGTCGGTCACGATGGACAAAAGCCAGTCTTCACGGCGGAACGTCTGTCGCCCCAGGTTTTCACCGCTGCCCGCGACTTCGAGATTGCGCGCTCCCGCAATGCTGGAACCAGCCACATCGTCCTGTGGGCTAGTGGTCGCATTACCAGCAACAAGTCAGGTGGGATTGAGAAGGTTGAGAGCCAGCAGGAAATCGTCCCTGCGTTCTTCGTAGGCAACATGGGTAACATCGCAGAAGACACTCCCGATGCTGCTTCGGAAGCCTCACCAAACGCTTCCGCAGTAACGCAACTCACATTCAGCAATGCCGCAGCAACAATGCCTGCGCCTCGCTTTCGGCGCTACGTCAGCAAGCCACTCCCAAACGGCACGCGCTACACGTTTTTGTATCCAGCCTATTTGCACAAGATTGATCAGGGAAGCCTAGATCAAAGCAACCAGTTCATCACGGTTCGTATAGCTGCTGACGGGCAGCGCGAGGTGGTACCCCAGACACAAAAAGGCATTCTCATCATGGAGCGCGGCACACATATCCTCAAGCTGGTTCCCCATGAAGAGTTTTGCGGCGTTGTTGTGGGACCGCCCGACAGCAGCTATGTGGGAAAGGAGCCTCTTCGTCAGGAGCGGCAGTGGGTAGGAGAATACGGCAGTCACCATGATCTTTGCCTCACGGATGCACATACGCGCAGGCGCTTTCTCCTGACGCACGAAGACCGCTACCTTCGGGACTTGTTTGTGCAAACCGACCCCGTCATCATGAGCAGCTTCCGCATTCTGTCGCCTGGTACTACAGTTCGTTGAAAAGGCGCAGCATCGGGATGATTACCGCTGCTGGGATGTAACTGATGGCGATCAAAGTATCCGTAGTTACTCGGCGAACCTGAACAAGCGGGCCAGGATTTCTCCTGGCCCGCTTGTTGTCACTGCACCTTCCGTCGCCCAGACGCAGTTTACTCCCGAGACGCTCCTGCCGCTCCCCTCTCATGACGCCATGCTGATCCAGATGGGTCACGACGCATGAGCAAGCCACGCCCCGTTTCTGCACCCGCCTTTTGTTGTTTAACGGCGTCGCGTCAGGGCCCATAAAGTCATGGGTAGTGGTGCTATGATCTAACATGTGAGAAACATTTCCTCGCACCATGTCTAGATCATTCACGTCCTTCCTATTACCACAGCTACTGCGCAGGCATCTTGAAGGCGTCGGAGGACGCCTGCGCAGCTAAAAGGGTCTTTGTGATCTCTTCATGCCCTTGCATGCTCGCCCAAATTAGCGCCGTACTGCCCCCTCCTGCCATCAGGTTCACGTCAGCCCCGCGCTCGATAAGAAGGCTCACAACCGCTGTGTGCCCTTGAAAGGCGGCGTGCATAAGGGGTGTTTCGCCTCCAGTTCCACAGGCGTCGATGTTTACGCCTTTGTCGAGTAGCAAACGAACAACTTCGGTATAACCCCGCCAAGCCGCCCAGACTAACAAGGGAGTCCCATACTCATCCACGACATTAGGATTTTCCCCCAGCCGTAGGAGGCGGCGAATAGAAACAGGATCATCGCTTTGCTTCGCCAACAGCATCTCTTGACTTATTACTACTTTTTCACTCATAGGAACGTCACCGTTCATGTTCGCTAGCCACCTTTACCTAGACACTAGTATTTTACGATAAGCTCAAGACCCTGTTTGCCCCACAAAGCTTTGGTTGCTAGACATCATCCCTTGGTGATGGAGAAAGCCTATCAGAAACGATAAAGCCTACCAGAAATGATAATGGCTTGTCATCTCAAGAACTACAGCGATTTTAGTCTCAACTTCTGGCGCAGCCTTCGCCTTGACAAAAACGACAGAAGAATCATTGTCTTGGGCGACTGATAGATGTAAGCTTTGCTCGGTCTTTGGTTCGTATTCAAACCACTTGTTCTGCTCGGCGTTGGTTCCGCGTATGCCCTGCTCCACCGCCTTCCAGTCAGACGCATCAAATGGGTGTCCGACGAATGCAAACGCGGCATCAAGAAACAGAGGAAGGTCGTCTGCCCAAATCCATTGTTCGACCACAAGAAAAGCCTTTCGCCAAGAAGGTATGCGTGCCGTCAGGAGCAAAATGTATTATGCTGCTGGTTTGCTCTGCCCTCGCTTCAGCAGCATGGCTTTCAGCATTCAGCATGGCTTCCAGCATCAACTGGCAGGTACAAACGCGCCTCACCGTCTTCTTTTCCTACCCCGTCCCAACAGTGAGCACAAGAGTTGCAGTTTGCGTATCTGCTCAAGGCTCAAGAAGAGCGGCCTTCCAGCAGGGTTGATGACGATCCCTTCATACGCATCGCTTAACGCAAAAGACCAGAGTTGATGGCTGGGCATCACGAAAGTCGCCATCTTCTCGCGTTGGAAAGCGGTCATCTCTTTCCAGTCTGTGAACACGGGCAGTAGCAGTCGTTCTTGGCGGTCGGAACAGGTTAGAACCTTGATCATCACACCTTTTTTGGCGTGATCTTGGGCTGGCTTTACGGCGTCATGCAAGTTGTCATCGTTGATGGCGATCAGGTAAGTGGCACGATTAAGCTGAAAAGCGAGTTTCTGCTGATTAGCTTCAGATGGGTCTTGTGCCGCCGCAGCAAGAGCGGTGATGAGAGCGGGATTTTCCATATGTTTGTTAAGGGCGACAGAAGATGTCACATACGCTTGCGAAGTCACATGCGCTTCTGAGCTTGACCACCTTTTCAACGGCCTTATGGTTTAGTCTTTGGCTCAGCAACAGAACGACCGCGCAGTTGCAACGCTTGCTGTTGAACAATCACGGTCTAGAATGAACAAGCATGGGGCACGTAAGCCATAAAGCAGCAAAGCCGTCTCCGTACTTCAAAGTGCAGGAACGTTGTTACGCCCGCATCAACTCGTCGTAAAGGCTGCGCAAAGCAATCGTCTCATGGTTCAGTGAAAACAGAGAAGCAGCTCGGACTTGCCCTGCCTGGCCCATCGCCAGCCGACAGCCTGCGCCTTCACCAGAATCCAACAGAAAAGACAAGGCGGCCCGCCGCGCCTGCGCATCACTCGGCGAAACCAGCAAGCCCGTCACACCATCCTCCACCACTTCAAGGCAGCCGCCTACCGCGCTTGCTACCACAGGCAAGCCGCTTGCCATCGCTTCCAGCGGCACCAGGCCGAAGGCTTCCGAAAGAGGAAAGTGGGCTAGGACATCCAGCGCGGCCAAGGCGGCAGGCATGTCTTCAATTTGTCCCGTGAACACGGCTCGGTTCTCAAGATCGAGGCTTCTTGCTGCCGCTTCGAGCCTTTGGCGCGCGCCCCCATGGCCTTCAGGGCCGATGAACACCAGCCGCAAAGAGGGATGCTGTTGAACCAGGCTCGGTGCCAAAGCAAGCAGCGCTTCCTGCCCCTTGTCCGACAGACGCCCAACCATCCCCACGACAAGCGCATGGTCGGGGATGTTCCACTTTGCTCGCCAAATGCGTCGCCACGCTTGCGCGCGGGACGTGGCGGGGGCAAAGAACTGGGCCATGTCCACGCCGCAACGAATGACGCGGATCAGGTCATCAGGCAAGCGATCAACCCTACGCAGGGTTTGCCTCACTGCCTGAGACACGGCAACAACGGCCTGTGCCGCTTGCCCAAGGATGAGGCCGTTTCCAAACGGAGGCTGCCCCAGCCCTTTATCCAGGTGAGCATGCAGCACAAGACGCGGGGAGGCAGACCCGCGCCCCACCATCCGTCCTGATGAGCGCAGGAAAGCCGTTGCCAGGACTGCGGCCACCATATCCCTGCGCGAGTGAACATGCACGATGTCGGCGCGGAATGAGCGGATCAGGCCGATCAGCCGCAAAACAGCCCGCAAATCGCCACTGTTGCGCACGCGCAAAGGGAGAACAGGAACGCCTCGGCCAACGCAGATGGCCTCCAGAAAGCTCATAGGTTGGCAGGCATAAGCCACCGACAAGCCACTTCTTTGCAGGATGTCAGCCAGCATAGCAGAGTGGCGCTCCATGCCGCCTGCGCCCGTCGAAGTCGCGACGAACAGCACACGCGGCGAGGCTGTAGGCACACGCGGCGGAGCAAACAGGGTGCGCGGCATTGTAGAAGCGGCAAGTGGTCTTGCCCTCCGCCCGAGAACGGCTTCGTTCATCTAGGTTACGCTTTCTGAAGCGGCACGTTTCCTCAAAGATCGCGCCTTGCACTTTAGCCCGCTCCGATGCGCCCCAGCCAGATGCCTATGGCAAACACAATGCCTCCACCAACGATTACCTGCCCCACCGTCTGCGCCAGCGGCGTTCGCATGAAGTGAAAGCGGATGTAGGCAATAGCAAGCAGTTCTACGATTACCACTCCGTAGGCCATGTGCAGCGCCAGGGTGAGGGACAGGATCAAGAACGGCAGCGTGTGCAGCATGCCGCCAAGCGTTGTTGCCATTCCTGTGATGACGCCTCGTGCCCATGGGTTGCCTCGTCCTGTCACTGCTCCATCGTCGGAGAGTGCTTCAGACAACCCCATGCTGATGCCTGCTCCAACGGACGCAGCTAGACCGACAAAGAAGGCGCTGTGGGAGCTATGCGTCAGCCCTGCCGTGGCAAACAGCGGGGCTAAGGTGGAAACAGAGCCGTCCATCAGTCCCAGCAGAGCAGGCTGCACCTTTTGCAGGACGAAGTCGTGGTTATCCGCATCGTACTTGGGCGGTACTTGTTTACTCTCTATCTGATCTGTTGAGGTTTGCGGACTTGGCATGTCGTTGTTCCTTGTTCTTGTAAGTATATCGCTGTAGATACTATGTACTTACGAATAGCTATTATTGATTAAGTGCAAAAAGAAGAGGCGACATCGCGCCTTTTCCTCCATAATCTTGTTATTTGGTTACTTCTTGGCATGGGCTGCACAGGCCATAGAAGGTCAGGGACTGCTCATCAATCTGGTAGCCAGAAGCTTTGGTCGCCTGTGACTGAAGGTCTTCTGCGCCTTCTAAATCCACGTCGTCAATCCTGCCGCAGCGCTTGCAAACGGCATGGGGATGAGCCTCAGGATGGAGCGCATCGTAGTGACGGCTCTGGTCACGCGTTTCCAGTTCCATGACTTCCCCCATCTCACTGAGCACGTCTAGGGTCTTGTAGACTGTAGCAAGCGTTGTCGTAGGGCTGATCAGGCGCACTCGGTTCCAGAGGTCTTCAGCGGTTGGGTGCTCTTCAGTGGCAAGGAGGGCACGCAGGATGTGCAGGCGCTGGGGCGTTGTTCGGTGTCCGCTGTCGCTCAGTTTTTGCTGCAATGCTGCCACTCGTGCCTCTAAAGCTTCCTGAGACAAAGGAGCATCAAGAGGCAGCGAAGCGATAACATCATCGGAGGCAGCGACAGCTAGGTTGTTCGTGTTCATTTCCATGTTGGTTTTCTGCTGTGATGTTCACACAAAATGGGCGTGGGCATTTTCGCAGAGAATGATTATTTATAAGTATATACGAGAACTTGTAAGAAGTCAAGTCAATAATGGCAGTCTCGCACGAACAGAGATGATGCAGGCCAGCACTGATGGCATGTAAATTGGCGATGATCTCGCTTCTGTTGATCATGGAGCAACAGCGCAACTCTGAAAGGGTGACAAACTTTTGAGAGACTTGGACAGATAGGCCCTGTGCTGGGTTCGTTTGAGGGAGCCACGTTCGAGGAGCGGACGGCGGAGCTTGGCGTCGGGGACGCTGTGGCAGTGTTTACGGACGGGCTGACGGAAGTAGGCAAGTCTCGCCTGGAAATGCTGGGCGTCGAAGGCGTGGCAAATTTGATGGGGCGAGCGATTGTCCAGGACGAAGCTAATAGCGCAGATGCTATCGCCGAGCATCTAGCCCCCAGCCTGATTGCGGGAGTGGACGCGGCTGCGCAGGATGGGGTGATGCGCGATGACGTTTGCCTTCTGGTCGGGGTTGTAGAATGAGTGAAGCAGAGTGACTGAAGTGGAGTACAGGGCAGTTTTTCCGAACTTGCTTGATTGCTCATGACCGTTTTTCGTCAGGCATGTTTTCGTCAGGCATGATCTCACGAAAGATAAAGACTTTGAATTTTGCTGCTCCCAATCAGGTACCCGCTTCCCATACTTAGAAAGGCGAGCATGTTTCGATGCTCGCCTTTTTAGACTGTTCCGTTGCTGTAACAATCAGCCAACCCTCAGCGAGCTAGTGGACTATAGATTTCGATCAGGTTGCCTTTGGGATCGCGCAAGTGAGCGGTGCGAATGCCCCAATCAGGACGATCCTGGGGGAGCGTCAGAAATGTGACGCCTTTAGCCTGCAACTTATGAACGGCTCCATCTACATCGGCTACCTCAAAAACCAGCACGGCTTTATCCCGACCATCTATGGGCGTCGCATCCGCACCGACAGCAGCTTCCATCAACTCGCTTTGGAATAGGGCGAGCAGTGCGCCGCCTGTGTCGCGGTCAGCGTACACGTCGTCCTCGCCGCCAAAGGTGGGCGTTAGGCCGATTACATCACGGTAGAAGCGAAACGATGTCTTGAAATCCTTGACCAGCAGACGGGTGTTAGCGAGTTTCATTGCGGCTCCTTGTCTAATGATGACAAACATAAGTTTGCTATAAAGGCATTGTACCAAGCAATCAGGCTGCTGTCAGTAGATCGGAAGATAGCCAGGCGGCGGAGAAACCCAATGCCGCTACCGAGCTGCCTCAAGTCTTTGAGTTGGGCAGCAAAGCCTCTTTGCCGCCCGCCTCGTAAAACATTCGTGCGACGGGTCTTGGATTGCGCCCCATAGAAAGTGAAAGGCTCACTAGGTGCCTTTCATTAGCAGCTAACTTCCAGTGTGCTAATTCCTTGGCCACACGAGTATCAATGGGAAAACTGTTTCCGCACACGCAATCGCGCACGAAACAACTGAGAGTTTTCCAGCCTGTGGATTTATGATCCGCAATAATGGCGTCCAGCGCAGGCATAGGATTGTCAGGTGTGGCGGCCCCTTCAAGCTTTCCCAAATGCACCACATATTCCGCCATAGTGAGATCACGATCCCGCAGGATGCATCCCATGGTGCTCAAGCGGGTTTTCATCCAGCCCGACCGCAAGCCTACATATTGAGGCATGTTAGGTACGAAGTTACGGATGTCGCGTTGAGCTGCATCAACGAACAGCTTAGGGAAGAACGCGCGGATGTGGGTTCGTTGTCCAGCAAGCGTCATTTCACCCCAGAGGGTGGTTATGAAGAACCACTCATCCGAAGTGACATCTGGAGCGTTCTTGGTCCAAGGAAACGAGCTGTCTTTGCCTTGGAGCCAGGCTCTGAGCTCGCTGTTCGTGTTAGTATCGTCTAGGCGGCTGCTGTCACTTTCGAACTTTCGATCCAATGTCTCGACGGCTTGAGCGAACTTCGCCTGGGTTTCTGGGGTGATAATCTGGTTCATGTTGTTCCTCTGCTGGTGATCGCGAGCATGGATCAAACCTATCTTATAGCGAGTCGGGGGGCCTATAAGCTGAGTGCAAGGCGACTAAGGCACTAGAGACGGACACTAATTGCGAGTACGAATACCCAATTGCACACCGTTCAAAATGAGAAGGAGAAAGCACTAAGAACGACGAACAGCCATTCCGTGCCACGTTACTATCCACTCATACCGCTCAACGCAAGAGTGAGTAGCCTCAAGACTCATCTACCCAAAGTCATAAAACTGCGACCACCTGCTTATTCTACCGCGATGGGCGCAGCATTCCTGGGGGATAGCTTGGAGATCATGCGGCATCTCCCCGACGACAGCATTGACCTTATATTTACGTCTCCACCATTCGCGCTCCGTCGAAAAAAGGCATATGGCAATCATCCTGCGGAGACTTATGTAGCGTGGTTCCTAGAATTCGCCCGTGAGTTCAGGCGCGTTCTAAAAGATACTGGTTCCCTCGTCATAGATATTGGCGGGAGTTGGAATCCAGGCGAGGCGACGAAGTCCCTTTACCACTACAAGCTTCTGATTGCGCTAGTGGAGGAAGTGCAGTTTCACCTAGCTCAGGAAGTATTTTGGTACAACCCCGCTCGCCTCCCCACGCCAGCCGAGTGGGTATGCATCAAGCGTACACGCCTCAAGGACGCCGTGAACATGGTCTGGTGGCTTTCCAAGACGACGAATCCAACTGCCGATAACCGACGCGTCCTGACCCAGTATAAGGCTGGTCAGCGAGCCTTGATTAACGGCAGCGGCTACAACGAGGGCACTCGCCCATCCGAACACGTCATATCAGATAAGTTCGGCATCAACAATGGCGGAGCGATCCCCCCAAATTACTTGGACGAGGACCTTCTTGATAGCCTCGTCCGTGAGAATCTTCTCCGCGCTGCGAACACCTCTGCCTCTGATCCGTATCTGAAGGGATGTAAACAGATCAATGCGGCACTTCACCCTGCACGTATTCCTGCGGCATTGCCAGAGTTCTTCATCCGCCTACTTACTGAGCCTGGTGGGATCGTACTCGATCCTTTCGCAGGGAGTAACGTCACGGGAGCTGTCGCCGAGGGATTAGGACGACACTGGGTCGCAATGGAGCAGGATGCCAACTATCTGTTCGCGAGCCAAACTCGCTTCGTGAAAGACGCCAAGAGCTTGCTGAAACGGCGTCAACACCCTGCTTTTGATGCCATCGTCGCGGAACTCACCGCTGTTCCTGCCGATTAGCTTAAAGCACTTCGCGCAAAGGCCCTAAGGATTTGGGAACTTGGCACGTCCGAGAGCGAGACGAGCTTGTTCACTAGCGCAATGGGAATTAATGCGTTCTCGTACATGTGGCACTTCAAGCGACTGACGGTGGACAGCACGTCGGCCAAATCGGGAAAATCGCTCGGCTCAGGCCGATTTGAATATTTTGTTGTCGGCAGCGACAGAACGTACATGGCCCCGTCCCAATCCTTGAACATCACCTTCCAGCCATAGTAGGTGCTACGTCCATATTCTTGGGTTGTGGTTCCGCTGGGAATGATGTACTTGTAGATATACTCATTGGATGGAATAAGCAATGTTCCTTTGCCCATCTTGCCCTGAATTGCGGCGGCGTGATCCACAAACGCACCGCTCTTCTCGACTCCTACCAAGCGGATACTCGCGTTTTTCGAGTTCGACTGCAAGAGGTAGTTCATCAGCGCACGCATCGGCTTGTGAAAGTTGGCGGTTTGCCCGAAGAACGCAAGCGGACCATCCTTGACAAACAAAATTTCGCCTAGTAATGATGGCTTAACGCGCCAGACAGCCCTAATCCACTGTACCAAGAGCATTTGTTCCAGCAGCACCATCAAGTAGCCGAGAATTCCTCCCGCACCCTGCTCGTCGTCAATGGCCTCGTGGAGGCGAAAGGTGTCCGTCAGCCACACGGGTCGCCCGCAAAGATCACACTTTACTTCATTCCCGCTCGTGCGCGTGAAAGTAATCTTGGTTCCAAGGCAACCAGGATAAGGGCAGGTGGCGAGTGTCCAAGGTTCCGTCTCGCTCTGCCATTCATGAAGCACCAACCATTTCAGCGAGTCGACGAGGCGCTCACCGTCCGCGTCAGGAGCATCAAAGAAGTCCCGAAGCGTTTTTCGTACAGACATGGTGAGCGTGCCGCTATTCTTCAGACTGATGTTTTTCGTGGGTAGCACTAATGTATGGCGCTGAATTTGCTTCAGTTTGGCGAGGTCACGGGGATCGATAAAGTCCTGGGCGTCAATGGCATTTAGGTCATCTAGCTTGAATAGAAGCGGACCGAAGTTGTAGAATGTCAGCGATGAAGAGGGAAAGTCGTCCTTGACGAAGGTTTCCGTGAATCCGCCGTCCAGCGCCACGATGTTCTTGAGGCTGCCACCACCCGTGCGCATGATGGGCACGGTCATTGCGGTAATCTCCCTCGGATCAGAGAGCCCAGGCAAGATGCAATCTTCCAGGAACCCTAGAACAGCGGGGTTATTTATGATCTCCGCGTGCGAAATTTTACTTGCACGCTCCATCGGCTTGCGCCCGTTGCTGCTGTAGGCCATCCTAACCTCAATTCTCAAGCATTCTTTGCAGTGAAGCGATCAACCTGGACGGGGACAATGAAAGCGTTCGAGTAGGTCTTCATGCGAATGAAGCCTTTATCTGTTGCGCGCTGCAAGCTCCCTGTAAAGTCTGCGAAGTCATAGAATTTCTCGATCTCCCGAAGCTCATCTCTGTTGTTGAGGTGGGAGATAAACCAGTTTTGAGTGTTCTTGAGGATATTTGAGGATATAGAGGAAACCTCCTGCGTGGCATAGTTGATGCCGATGCGCAGCTTTGCCCCCTCCTTCGCTAAACGGTTGTATATTTGTGCCAGGTCTTTGTCATCCTTCTTCGGAAAAAGGTTGTGAGCTTCTTCAAAGTACATTTGAATAAAATTTGCATAGTTGTTACCACGCTCATTCGTCGGATTAGAGATAAAGCGGCGCATTCCATCGGTGAAGATACGTTGGCAGATACGCTCTGAATACGTCCGTTGGATGGATGGCTCACCTTCGGAAAGGTCGACGATGACAATCTTGCCGTCCCGCAACAACTCTAAAATTTCGTCTTCGTAGAGCTTGCCCACAGTATTTGTGTGTAAATTTCGGCCAGGTATAAGTTTTATATAGCCACTGATGTTGGCCTTGTTATTGTTCTCATTTCTGAGTGTCAGGAGCCGAAGAAGGGCCTTCAAATCGTCGTCTGCCCATTCCTTATTCCTTTTCCGCTTGTAGGTCTGGAAAAACGGTTCTTCCGAGTATTTCTCCCAGACCGATGTGAACCAAATGGTGGCATCATCCAGTGTGATTCCGTCGCTAGGATTGATCGTGCGCCCCGAAAGACCGTTCAAAGTTGTGGACTCGCCGCTGAACTTCACCTTGACGCGCTTGGACAGATCGGATGGCTCGGGGTATCCTGCCGCTTTTAAGCAACACTGAAAGGCCGCGATGCGGCGATCACGCCGCGTGACATAAGAAGGGTCGTTTGCCAGGTCAGGGTCTAGGCTGAAGTCTAGCGCGCGGAAAGCTCTAACGTAATCGCTGTCGTCGTCAGCAAGGATTCCCTGGAGGAGACCGAAGCCTTGCTCGAAGTCGCGGTAAAAGTTGACCTTCATTACCTTGAAGCCGTTTTTATTGATGGTGCTGTAGCGGGCTACTTTGGATTTGTAGAGCTCGTAAATAGCCGTGCCCTCATCTTGGCGGTTCGGGTTGGCGTACTCGCCGTTTACATCAAATATGATCTGCCCTATTGGAGCAAGCTCTTCGTCCTCATACTGGATTTTGCTGTCCGAAAGTTGTTCCACACATTGGATAATTTTCTTTACTGTGTTCGACTTACCAGTCCGCGTCATTCCGAAAAGGGCTGTGCGCTTGGCTAGAAAATCAGTCGCGGAAACGTATACACAAACAGGCTCAGCGGGGACAACTCTCAATGTCGAGGAATACCTCACCTCACCAACTCGCGCATCCCCTACGCCGCCGATCACCCCACCGTCTTCCTTGAAGTTGACAATATACTCCAGCACTCTACCAGAGGGCTTGTAGACGGAGTAGTTATTTGCTGAGTAAAAATTTTCCAGGTCGGAACCGAAGGCTACTTTGCCATTATTTGGCCCACCCAATACTTTGTAGAAGGTACCTAGCACGCGACACTCCAGCCCTGAGAATTGGAATTCGTAGCGGGTGAATGAATCCAAGGGCGATTGTACGCTGGCTGTAGGAGCAGACTCTTTATAATAGTCCACCATCGCTGCAACAACATCTTGATCGGTGGGAAGCTTTGTCGGGCCGAGCACACGTACCAGCACTACCTCGGTGGGACTTTTTTCGCGGTCATAGGAGCACAGCAGGAAGCAGCCTTCGGAAATGCCGCCTACGTCCTGCTTGTGCTTATCGTTCACGAGCACATGTAGTTTCCCATAATCGATATAAAACGGTCTGCCAACAAAACATTCTTCGCCTCGGCATGAGGCGAAAAAGTCGATATTCGCCAGTGATGTAATCTGGCGTAGTGTCGTGATTGCCATTCCTGTTCCTTGCTGTGGTGGTTAGTCGTGCCACTACAAAGCGCCCTCGACTTGATTTTTGTATGTTCGCCTAAACTGTGAAAAATCCTTTACCACTACTACACCTCGATACTACCCTACTCCAATTTCTGTCTGCTTTGAACGTTTCTTGTCGGTTCGTCGCCTCGTTTCACTCGGCGATGACTTCTTTAGCTTCGACTTCTTTAGCTTCGACTTTTTCAACAGTAGGGCGATAGCGGGCGCATTCTACACCGCCAGCACCTATAGAGTAGGGTTTTTGGATTTCCAACAAAACGACCGTTCAACTTCTTTAGCAAATCAGCGTGTCTTGGACATCGGCGAGGGCTTCGTAGATATCATCGTGCCGTTCGTCACAAATGCGCAGTCGCCATACGACCACCACCAACAACCAGGTTCCCTCCCCCACCGCGTCGAAGCACACATCAGGAACAGTTCATCTTCGGCGTGCCCGCGCCGCGAACTGTATCCCGCGTGTTTCCGTCACCTTTTCCACTGTATAACGATCAACCAGAACCCCATCCGTAGGCACGGGCAAATTGTCTGCGGATGGACGCCCCCACGCGAAGACGGACTCGCGCGGGGGCTATTTTGTTTTCAGGAGTCCGTCATGAAAGAAGAACAGCTCGGCTGGCGAGATGCCCGCATCAGCCAGCGCCATCGCAACTTCTATGGGATTGATTGTCCCATGACTGATATTGACCTGGTCGCTGTCGCTTATGATCGGGCGGCTCCTGTCGCACTTATCGAGTATAAGTATGCTCGCCAGACAATCCACCGCTTCAACAACACCAGCAATGTCAGAGCGTTAACGCGACTCGCGGATATGGCTGGGTTGCCTGCTTGGGTCGCCTACTACCGTGTGCATTCGTGGAGCTACCAAATCATCCCACTCAACGACAAGGCGCGAGTGCTCTTCGGCAACGAGCCATTCATCTCGCTTTGTGAAGATGAGTACGTCGAGATTTTGTACCAAGTGCGAGGGCGTAAGATGCCTGCCGACGTACTGGCGTGCCTCAACCAGTCTCTCAATTGTCTGAAGCATCCAGATGCGGTCGGGCCGCTTACACCACCGCGCTGGCGCAGAAAAGATCGCTCGAAACCCACGAAAAGCGTGTGCCGTCTTCGGCGGCAGGCAAGATAGTAAAGATAAGACACTCAGTAGTAAGCCGTTCACACGCCCCGTTCAGAAAACTCTCTGCCTGATCTGTGCGCATTTTAGGGTTAGCAACAATGACATAGATAACAAACCTTCGCGCCGCTACTAGGCTGGTCACCTGAGGCGCAGAACTTTCTATATCACACCACCTGCCGTGGGTAGCGGCGGGGTGAAAGGAGTCGTCGCCTGACCAGCGACGATGATGGCCCGCGTGCGTCTACCTAGCACGCGGGCCTTTCTATTTGGTCATGAAAAATTACTCGCAACAGGTCAGATGCACCATGGCCGAAATCAGAACTAGATTTCCACATGGGCTGCCCGATTGGGAATGCACCGATGAGAAGCCATTTGTCGGCGAGTCTATAACATGGGAGCAATACCGCGAAGCTTTCCCGCCGCCGCAGAAGAGTGAAGTCTGGGAGCTATCCAAGGTTGGGCACCTGGAGGAGCAGGAAAGGTATAACCAGGCCCTTGCGTGGACTGCCGCCCCCTTTGCGGACACTATTCTGCCATTCGCCGCCTACTTGGAACCCGAGGGCTACGCCGCCCTGCGCGCCATGTCATCGCCCGTTACCAAGTCATACCAGCGCCTCGTGCCGCGCATTTACGCCCTCGCTGAAGCCTTGTATGATTCTCTGCCGCAAAAGGCGGTGTGGGGCCAGCAGGAGCGGGCCAAAGGCGCGAAGGCCCCTTGGCGCACGGTCACGGCGGGGAAATGGATCAAGGGCAAGCGCAAGAACGGGACGACCTACAGGTTTCCCGAGGAGGCCATGTCCCTCCTGGATGTTCTCAAGGCCCTGACTGACCCCGATGCCCCCGCCGTCGGCAACAAGGACATAAGCGGCGGCGCGAACGCCCTGGTGCGCCACGTCAGGATCGACATCGACATGGCCTGGACGTTCCGCGAGGACGGCCTTGACTTTCACCTGGCGGACCTGGCCGAGGAGATCGGGCTCGTCCGCCGCATCTACGCCGCCTTCGGCCTGACTGTTTATATCTTCCGCACTGGCAATCGTGGCATTCAGGCCGTAGCTCCGATCCCGTCTATGGACAGGCGCGAGGCGTCCCTCCTGACTGAATGCGTCCGTACCGTGCTGGCGGGCACACGTCATCACCCCACCCGCGCGACGGACTTTCAGACCTCACTGGACGGCCTCATGAGGCTACCACTGGGCAGGCACGGCCTTATGGACAGCCTGGCGCTGTTCCTAGGCGGCGACGGCTTGGTCCTGCCGCCCGACCAGCAGGTCGAGAGCACACTGGCCGCGTTCTGCACTATCCCTGAGATGAGCATGGCTTGGGCCGAGGATGCACAAACCAGGCTCTCCTGCCTTCAAGCCCCAACTCGGGCGATCAAAGCGGATCAACTACGCCAGATCATCTTGGACATGCCCGACAACGGCTTGGTACAGACGTTTATATCAGCCTGCAGCAAGTTCCAGGTGAGGGATTGGGACGAAGTGTATACACATACTACTCCTGTTCTTTTAGCAAGCACTGAAGAGACATACGATAGGGAAGTGCCTGAATTGTGTACACATACTACTCTTAGAGCCTCTAACAAAAATGGTGATTGATCCTGCCCCAGCAAATCAAGGCGTTCTCAATTTTGACGAACGCCTCGTAGATGTCGTCGCGCCGCTCGTCCCGCACACGCAGTCTCCT
>JAABUQ010001305.1_pt1 | contig 54462 bp, 46 predicted proteins | sample 5560001 | NCBI WGS metagenome assembly JAABUQ01 (sample SAMN10711888, study PRJNA513371) | rock metagenome | isolation source: Antarctica rocks | place: Antarctica: Victoria Land, Finger Mt nord | collected 2015-12-18
GATGAGTCTTCCCTCCTCTCTCACCAGAGGACAAGGTCCCAGGAAGAGTACCTGGTAGATAGACCACACATGGACGCCTGGTAACAGGTGCAGTGAAGTGGCCCTAATGACCGAATGGCTTCTTTCTATCGTATTCTCTTCATGGTGATGTGTACGTCGTCTCCTCTGCTTTACACTTTTGCAGTTATATGCAATCTGGTATAGTCAAGTGATGGTTGAGGCGTTCGGCAAAATTGAGGTAAAGAACATGACTCAGCAGTGAAAAGCTCCTTTTCATCAAGAAATTATGAAAGGGAGCTATTTGTATTTATTTCACAATTGTGAAGCGAAGTTCTATAAGAACTACGTATCCTCGCGTATTCCTCATATGCAAAATTGTTACATAAAAATGCTATTGCGCATTATTATCACTCATTTCCCCCATAATAACTATTTGGTGATGCTTATCGTCATATTCCTTGACAAACGATAAACATTGTGTGTACATTATACATATCCACTTATTCTAGTCAAAGGAAGTACTCATGGAAACGATGCATTACACAGAAACAAACGTAGTGTAGCAGTGCCAACCTTTATGAATGTCCATTGCGTATGTTGTTTGCTCTCATGATAAGAAATCAATTGCAGGTAGTACTTCTTACAAACTGGTTTAATGTAATAAACATATTCCCTTTGCGTACACTATTCTTACAGGAGGTATGCTCATGGCTCGTCGAAACACTATGGAAACCCTCACCAATGAGGCAAATAGCGCTGGGGTACAGCCAATCCAGAACGACGAACTGTTAACAGTGCATGAGGTTGCACGTCGTTTACGCGTTGACGATACAACGGTACGTCGCTGGATTAATAATGGTATTCTGGAGGCAATCACGCTTCCCCATAGCGGTAAACGTCGTGGATATCGGGTGAAGCAGTCAACTCTAAGTGAACTGCTGAAAGCACCAGCACTTCCAGCATAAATCATTATTATATGATACTAATAAGCCATCCCTAATTTTCTACGTATCGAAGATGCTCCATAAAACAACATACGCTGTTCTATGGAGCATCTTCGATGTCCCTAAAAGACTTTTTGCACTAAAGGCTTGCGTTGTAGGCATATTCTATGGTTAAATGCCCCAGTATGACAGAGGAATTTTCAAAACAACACTTTGACTATCGACTGTTTGAAGAACTCATTGCAGCAGAAGACCCAGCCATTGACACTGCGAGGGCTGCTCTTCTCATTGCAACTATTGAGTATCCTCATCTCGATGTAGAACGATATATGGCAAAACTCGATGCACTTGCGTATCGAGTTCGTGTCATACTTGGTCTTTCTCTAACAGAAACACATCTACCAGAGACAGTCGCTCCGCTTACTGCAATCGATGCAATAAACAAGGTACTTTTTGAAGAGGATGGCTTTCGAGGAAATGAAAGCGACTATTACAATCCAGATAATAGCTTTCTCAACAAGGTACTTGATAATCGTGTTGGTATTCCCGTCTCACTCTCACTACTCTATATGGAGATAGGAAAGCGCATCGGCTTACTGATTGAAGGAGTAGGCCTTCCCTTTCATTTTGTAGTGCGTTGTACGCTTCCTACAGAAATCCTCTACATCGATCCATTTGAAGGCGGTCTCCTACTCACCGAGCAAGATTGCCGTGAGCGTATTCGCCACCTGTCTCGTGGAAAAATGTCACGTTTACCACGTCATTTGTTTGAGCCAGTCAAAGCAAAACAACTGCTCGTGCGTATGCTAGGCAACCTGAAAGGTATTTACATACATAAAGAAGACTATACGAAAGCATTACTTGTTGCGGATCATATTCTTCTACTTGTTCCTGATGCTGCACGAGAGTTGCGAGATCGTGGCATCATACACCTACAAGTGGAACACTATGCCCGTGCTCTACACGACCTCAAAGCCTATTTAAAGCTCGAACCGCAGGCTGATGATCGCCACGACATTCAAAACTACATTAAGACAGCACAACAGGCTATTGCAATGATGAACTAGAGATGTAGCGACAGCGCCGAGTAGATTTCATTCAAAAAACGGCTCGGCCTCCTCTCCAACAATCTTGTTTCGATAAAGCCGTTCTTGCTCGCTAACGTTTCCCACGTTTCATATGAAAGTGGATAGGGAACCCACATATTGCCGCGATCAGCATTGTACTCTACTAACAACAAGCGTCCTCTTGGACGTAGATAGCTAGCAACGTGTTGTAGCACGTCGTCTTTCTTGCGCACAAAGTGCAATGAGTTTGCCATCACAACACCATCAAGTTGTGGCAGGTCAAGGGGACGCGTGAAATCAGCAGTAACATAGTTCACGTTGATAGAAGGCGAAAATAGGCGCATTGCCTGTTCTTGCCGCCTCAACGCGTTGTTGTCTTTATCTATAGAATAAATGCTTCCTCTTGGTCCAAGCAATTCAGCAAGCGCCAGCGTAAACGCTCCTGAGCCAGAGCCGAGGTCAGCCCAAACACCTCCTGGCTCAGGAACGCCTTTACGTAGAAGATGCACATGGTCGGTATGGTTCATACTCGCTCTCCTATCTCGTCAACGGGTAAACCTTCTAGTTGCATGATCTTGAGCGCGTTTGTAGTGGGTGAAGGACCGGAGCGTATGCGATAATCAAACACCATCTCTCCATCGATCACATCTTCTCTGAAATGATAGTTTGTGACACCTGGGAGCGTATTCGCCAAAGTAACAAGTTCAAGATCATGCGTCGAGATACAGCCAAGACAGTTGCGCCCAACAAGTGCATGCACAAAGGAACGACTTCCAATCAAACGCTCGCGGTTGTTTGTGCCTTTGAATATCTCGTCTATAAGAAAGAATAAGGGATAGCCATCGTGTTGCAATTCCGTTAGCAGTGCCTTGAGTCGTCGCACCTCTGCATAAAAGTAGGAATACCCATCCGTTACCGAGTCGCTCACCTTGATACAGGTAAAAATCCTGAACAGTGTTGTGTGAAACACACTTGCATTGACAGGTCCCCCTGCAAAAGCTAAACAGAGATTGATGCCAAGTGTACGCAGAAATGTACTCTTACCAGACATGTTCGAGCCAGTGATGATGACGACTTCGCCTTCCTTGCGGAACGTGAAATTGTTCGTGATCTTCTGCTCATCTGGCAATAACGGATGCCCTAATTCAGTAGCTTCAAAAAGCGCATTCTGCGTGCTTACTGGCATGTCAGCAACAACATCAGGAAGTGTATAGGTTGGGTTTAGGTAGGCAAATGACGCAAGCGAATTCAAAGCCTCTAGCTCAAACCACACGTGGAGCCACTGTGGAAGATAGGCAGCGATTTGTACTTTGTAGCGTCTCAAACGATAGGCACAATAGGTATCCCACGGCACAAGTGCGTTGATAGGTAGCCAGAGATACGGATTTTTCGCCAATGTTGCTGCGTTAGCAATTCTAGCGATACCTTTAAGGAACTGTGAGGGACGATGCTCTTGATCTATAAAAAAGGGTTCGCACAGCTTTTTCAAGCGAGATTTGTTACCATAGGGATACTTTTCCAGATACTCGAATACGGTGCTTGTGGTCGCAAAGGCATCACGCAGATAGTACGCGTCTTCAAACACATCACCACGTATCTTCTTTGTGTTGAGAAAAAGGAATAGTGAGCACAGTAGCGAGGCAATCCACAATGGAGAGAGAAGACCAGCGACATTCAATATCGCCAGCACCAATGTTATTATAGAGAGCGCAATCGACCCCCACAGTAACGAGGGTAACGCCGCGGTTCCGTTGAGCTGGTTAAGCCATGTTATGAGTCGATTTCCTTCAAGCTGCTCCGCTATTTGGCGCGATGCAAGCAGTGATTTTAGTGTGAGTTTGTCACGAAATCGTGTGAGTGGTAGTAACTCACGCACAAGCATTTGTCTTGTATGAATGATATCCAGTTCAGGGTTTGTGTTGAGCAGCCATTCATGCAGACGCCTGGTTCCTTCACCTGATATCGCAGTGTTTACCAGCCTATGCAGGGAGCGTTCACCAGTGATGTCGAGATCAGACTCGAAAGGATGTCCAGCGCGTAGCGCTGTAGCATGAACCACAGGAATAACATTCCAGTCGAGTCGCATACGCGCAATGTGTGTAGATTTGATATATGACCAAATTTTATGTCGAACAATGCTTCTATCAATTTTTCCCTGAAAGTAGGCCACGACAGAAAACGCAGTAATCGCAAGCAGAGCCAGCGTTCCCGCGAGCCACCACTGTGCTATTCCATAGCCACCAATGCTGAGTATAATGCCGCCAAAGAAGATAGCGACACGTGTCCATGAGTAACGATTGCTACGACGGTCAAGTATAGCTATACGTCTTGTGAGACGAGAAATTTGCCGTTCGAGCGCCTCTATACGCTCTTGTTTTGTGTTCAAGTCATGTTCCTTTTGTACGGGTCTGATTTCTGTACAGGTGTGATACATCAGACCCATACTGCCGCCTGCTCTATCATAATCCTATTTGCGTTGTTGGGCAAGAATATAGCATCTCATCGTTCCAAAAGCATATGATGGAAGTACATTTCTATTCCTGTGAGCTTATTCACATACAGGAAATAAGCATTGTAAGAAAGGGTACATATTTTATGGAACTGACAAACAAAGGTGTTTTCGTTTCTGGTGGCGCGTCAGGCTTGGGAGCAGCATGCGTGCGGCTTCTAACACAAGCAGGAGCAAAGGTGGTCATAGCCGACCTGAATAGCGAACTAGGGGAGAGTCTAGCAAAAGAGTTAGGCGGTTCGACCAGGTTCGTGAAGACGAATGTGACTGACGAAGAAAGCACACTGGCCGCAATTAAAGCAGCCGTTGACACCTTCGGCGGTCTACATATCACCATTAACTGCGCAGGCATCGGCAGTGCAGAGCGCGTGCTAGGAAAAACGGGGCCAGCAAGCCTTGCAGCCTTCACAAAGGTTATCAACGTGAACCTGATCGGCACATTTAACGTGATACGCCTTGCTGCTGCCGCAATGGCCGAAAACCAGCCAGAGGGCGACGGTGAGCGTGGTGTTATCATCAATACGGCCTCGGTTGCAGCGTTTGATGGTCAGATTGGACAGGCGGCCTATTCTGCCTCTAAAGGCGGCATTGTTGGTATGACCCTTCCTATCGCACGCGACCTTGCACGTAATGGTATTCGTGTGATGACCATTGCCCCCGGACTCTTTGATACTCCATTGCTAGCAGGTTTACCAGAACCTGCGCGTCAGTCGCTTGGTCAACAGGTTCCATTTCCATCACGCCTCGGACAGCCCAGCGAATACGCGGCCTTAGCGAAACATATCATTGAGAATCCTATGCTCAATGGCGAGGTGATTCGCTTAGATGGTGCTATTCGTATGGCTCCCAAATAACATTCTTTTTTATTCCGCAATACTCTCCGAGATGAAACACGCGCTAAAGCCCTAGCGCGTGTTTCATCTTATCACAAAGCAATTTGCAACATTATAGAGGAAGAATGCTCTTGAGATCCGAGTATGCTCCGATGCATCCTCCTCCAGGCTCAGACGTGCAGCAATCTGTTCTAGCAAACGATCATCGGGTCCATCACGCATGAGATCAGCACGAACCTCTATTTTCAGAGGATGCTGCATATTATTTCTTCTCATGCTCACTTCTCTCTGTATTTTCTCACGCATTACCCCTGGAACGTTCATATGCATCAAGAGCGGCTATCACCTCGCGTGCATGTCCTCGCGGCTTCGCAAGACGCCATGCCTTCTGCACAATCCCTTCTGGGTTGATGAGAAAGGTCGTCCGCTCAATGCCCCAATACCTCCTGCCGAAGAAGCTCTTTTGCTTGTAGGCACCGTACATCCGAGAGACCCCTGCATCGACATCAGCGAGGAGAGGAAACGGAAGGCGATGCGTTGTGGCGACCCGTGTAAGCACTGGAATCGATGCAGTACTCACGATGAGGACAAGGGCTTCATGCCGCACGAACTCCTGGTAGTTCCCTTGAAAGCCACGCACATCACTCATCCTCTCCAGAACAGGACTGGAGGGAGAGAATACGAGCACGACCGTCTTCCCACGTGTCTCGAGCAGATGTATCTGCTCGAGGAGGGGACCCTCATCATGAGAGAGAATGGAAGATAGCGTAAAATCAGGAGCCGTCTGCCCCTCGTGAATATCCATACAGGCACCTTTGAATGGCAGACACCAGGCATACTGGTTCTGGTGTCTGCCCATTTCCAACGTCAGCGTTCTCTCCCTCCATCTCCTGCCGGGGCCTAATGGATGAAGGCGAGTTGGATGAATTTGTACACGAGCAAGACGACCGCGATGATCAGGTAGATACGCAGTGTCAGCATGCCGACTCTGCGTGCGAGTGACCAGACAGGCTTTGGTAGTGTTTCCAATGGTGGCATCTGCCACGCCTTCTTGTCCATCTGAGAGAGTGCAACACGCTCAGCATCTGGCCCTTTGCGACGCACCTGCACGAGCGAGAACACTGCCATCATTGCTAACGCAACAACAAGGATGATGCCCAGGACTGCCGCTAACTGTAACGTCTGAGCGTTGGTAAACTGGATAAGGGTCGTTGCGGCCAGGATCAAGGAGAGCATCACGAGCACTCCGACAATGACGGCTGCGACCGCGTTGAGCCAGGGCTTGTTGACCCAGGGACCCAGTACCGCACGGTCATTGCACAACAACACCAGGAACACAGTCGCACTTGGCAGCAGAATTCCTGCCAGTGCCTGTACTACCAACGTAAGTACCGCAAGCACTTGTGCTGGAGAAAGCACCACAATGACTCCTGCGCCAATGATGAGCGCTGCATAGCTGCTATAAAAGAGCTTCGCTTCGCCAAATGAGCGGTGCAGAGAGTGGTTAGCCTTAAAGGTGTCCCCAAAGGCATAGGACGTTGCCAACGAAACCGCGCAGGCCCCAATAATGGATGCATTGAGCAGAACAATCATCAAGATCACGCCCATGATTGGATGACCTACAGACCCATACTGCTGAGCTGTGGTGAAGAGGTCCTTAAAGCCCCCATCGAACTTCGTTGCACCAAAGGCGAAGGCCGCAGCCACGATCAGTCCTGCCGCCTCAATATTGGTGAGGAAGGCACCGATGACGGTATCGGCCTGCTCACTTTTTACCCAACGCGGGGTGATACGCTTGTCAACCACATTCGACTGCTGGAAGAACAACTGCCACGGTGCAACCGTCGTGCCAACAATGGCAATGATGGTCAGGAGCGCAGTCGAGTCAAGGCCGCCACGTACACTTGGGAGCAGTGTGCCAGTGACGACAGGGCCAATGGCCCCATGCGGAATAAATGCCAGTGGGATCATCAACAGGCTCACAAGACAGCACACCCACATCACGCTCTCCCACCGGCGGAAACTGCCGGTGACGGTGGTCGCGATCAGTCCAAGGACCCCCAGGGGAACGGAGATGTAGGGACTCACGCCAAAGTACTGCAAAGCCGCGCTGAAGCCAATAAATTCTGTCACGATGGTCAAAAAGTTCAGAATGAACAGATCGCCAACCGAAAATGCGCCCCAGAATTTGCCAAAGCGCTCAAAGATCAGGCGTGCGTGTCCAACACCACTGACCGCGCCCAGACGCACTACCATCTCCTGGTTAACGATGAGGACAGGGATGAGAATGAGCAAGGTCCATAGCAAGGTCGTACCATATTGCTGACCGGCTTGTGTGTAGGTCTGAATACCGCCAGCGTCATTGTCGCCGACCATAGTGATAAGGCCGGGACCCATAATCACGAGTAAGGTGATGATGCGTTTGAGCCACGTCTTGCGTGGAGCAACGTCGTTCACCTTGATGGTGCCCCAGGCACCTTGAATATCTCCGACATGCGCCGTGTCGAGGTGTGCAGTTTGCATCTCTTCCTGACCAGGCATGAGGGTGGTCTCTTCAATTGTGGACATGGGAATCCTCCTCTCTTTCTCTTCAGAAGAGAAAGGCATAGTAAAGCGAGGTCTTTCTCAAATGTGGTCATGCAGGCAGATGAAAACGTTTTTTTGCACAACAAACCAACCCTTGTCTTCCACAAAAGAAGAGGGACAAGACAAATGAGAAATCCTATAATACACTCTGTATTCTAATTTGTATGAGAAAGGGACGCCCTTCTAGCAGAAGAAAAAAAGCAAGACATGATAGTAATGTTTCTCTGCCGAAAAAGGACGTGAACTTGGAGGAGTGAGAGGAAGAAGCTACCAAGGAGCTGGATGTTTCCAGACAAGGAAGAAAGGACAATCCTCACACTACTCGCTTTTCATCGGTTGTATCCGTAGCAAAAGCGAGTAGTGAAGTGATAACAGGAGTTATAGATGCTATCAGATCAAAAGGCTTGAGCTACGGAAAGATGGTGACACCGACACCAACCAGGGTCAGGGTCCATTCGGGTCCTCCTTCATCATTCCGTAATTAGGAACAAATGAAACACGTTTAAACAAAGCGATCAAGCGCATCTTTCAGAGCACGAATCGCTTCCTCAGCATTTCCACGTTCAACGGCTTGAGCGACGCGTTGTTCAATATGATACTCCAGCATTGCCCTTCCAACTTGGTCAAGTCCTGCACGGACGGCGGCAACCTGGGTTAACATATCATCAACGTCGCGCTCTTCATCCCAGAGACGTTTGAGACTTGTTGCGTGACCAGCAACGCGTGCCAATCGTTTTGCGATCTCTTCCCGAGTTGTAGGCTCAGTGCGGTGCGTCATGATCTCTTAGAACTTTCTTGCAGCAATCTCTCTACCCCGATAGGGGGATATATTGCTCTTGACTAGAGTATAGCCTACCTATTTCTTAAAAGTCAAGGGGAAAAGTACGAGATTTTTGTCCCTGAAAATACTATGCTTTATCATAGCAACAAGCCCAATGGACAAAGCTTGAGGTTATCCGTTAGGCTTGTTGCTATGTTCTTATACAGAGAACAGATCATTTCCATCACGTTATTGGGGAGCCCACCAGTGAAAGACTGGAGCGAAGGTCGAGTACAGCAGCCAGACATTGAGACCGAGAATGAGTACACTACACGTAATAGCTGCCCATGTGGTAATCGGCTTATTCACCAGAGTTCCCATAACATCATGTCGGCGCGTGAACATCACTAACGTGATTACTGGCAGTGGGAGGACAAAACTCAAGACCACCTGGCTAATCACCAGGGTGCTGGTAGGATTGAAGCCAATTGCAGCAATAATCACCGCAGGCATCATTGTGACAAGACGCCGTACCCAGATAGGAATGGTGAAACCCACAAAGCCCTGCATGATAACCTGTCCGGCCATTGTGCCAACAGTGGAACTGGAAAGGCCAGAGGCGAGCAGCGAGACTGCAAAGACGATACTCGCGGCACCTCCAAGCAAGGGAGTAAGCGTCTGGTAAGCAGTGCTGATGTCAGCAATATTCGTCCGTCCATGTGCATGAAAGGTTGCAGCGGCCATGTACAGCATCGCCATATTGACAAGTCCCGCTAGCCCCATCGCAATCACCACATCTGGAATACCCCATCGGAAAATACGTCGCGCCTCCTTTTCGCTGCGGGGGATAATCCGCTTCTGTGTCAGAGAGGAATGCAAGTAGATCACATGTGGCATGACAGTAGCCCCGATAATACCAACGGAGAAGAGAATACTTTTTGTCCCTCCAAGCCAGGGTACAACAGCATGATAACCAATTTGACCGAAATTGGGATGTGAAAGGAATGTTTCAATTACATAACCAACTGCAATCACTCCGACGAGTGCTGTGATTACCGCTTCAAGCGGACGAAAGCCGTAGCGCTCTAGCTGCAGAATCAAGTAGGTGACGACACCAATAATGAGTGTTGCATAGAGCAGGGGAATACCAAACAATAAGTTGAGCGCAACACTGGCACCCAAAAACTCTGCAAGATCGGTTGCCATTGCCGAAATTTCTGCAACAATCCACATCGTGTATACAATCGGTCTGCGGAACTGTTGACGGCACATCTCCGCAAGGTTGAGACCAGTTGCCAAACCAAGTTTTGCTGACATCGTTTGCAGTAAAATCGCCATCAGATTCGCAAGCACGATAACCCAGAGCAGATTATAACCAAAGGCGCTACCACCCTGGATGTTGGTAGCAAAATTGCCAGGGTCGATATAAGCAACACTGGCAATAAAAGCTGGTCCCAGGAACGGAAGCAAAGCAAGTAACCCTTTTTTGCGCCCATCAAGTGCAGCACGGGCAGCAACTTGCGTCCGGTTTTTCTCAGAAAGAAGCTCAGGGGCAACACCATCAGGCAGTTCTGATGAAATTGACCCTGGTGAATAGGTTCTCATGAAAGTTTTCCCCATGTGTTTGTGGACGATGTTGATGCGCGCCCCGCATCAAGTGTTATTGGACGAACAAGAACCGCCTGCGTCACGACATCACCAACGGCGTGAGTTTGCTCTCCAATACGTATAGTATAGACTCCTCCATAAGGAGCGACCGCTTCGACCTTGACTAAAGCACCTGGCACAAGACCAAGCTCGGCTAGATAGCGTAGCAAGTCCGGCTGTTCATCACTGACGCGCTGCACTATCACCTGCTGTCCAGGCAAAATGGTTGAGAGCGGCTCACTGACAAGAGTAACAATGCCACCTGCTTTGTTGGGAATGGGATCGCCATGTGGATCTTCAGTTGGGTGACCTAGCAGGGTATCCATACGATCCACGAAAGCCTCTGAAATGGCATGCTCAAGCTGCTCGGCCTCCGCATCAACCTCATCGAGAGGAAACCCCATCGTATGAACAAGAAAGAGTTCAAGCAAGCGATGACGGCGCACAAGTTCTGTTGCCATTCCACGGCCCATCTCGGTCAATTCCACACCATGATAGGGAATGTAGCGCACATAACTCCGTTCACTGAGCCATTTAAAGAGTTGGGTAACGCTTGCATCACTCAATTGTCCAGTTGCCTCCAAAGGCTGCAAACGTTCCTTCATCACGGAGGTGGTAATTGGTTCGCCGCGTTCCTCCAGCTTATAGCAGAGCTTCAAGCAGTCAATAGCACGAATTGGCAAGGTATGTAGTTCAGGTGACATGCCGAACCTCATCAAGTTTCAAATTTTATAACATTAATTTTTATCCATCTAAAAATATAATATCAGACATAAAGACTTTTTGTCAAGATAGCACAAAAGTATTTTTAAGAGGAATAAATAAAAATATTAAAGAAACCTATTGTAATAGTCGGTCAAACTTCATATGTCACTCGCCGCCTTCGGCGGCAAGTGGGAGGGGAAACTGGGGCACAGCCCCAGACCCCAGTCAAAGGGCATCTGCCCCTTGCATCCCTGCTTTTGAGAAGTGACACATGAAGTTTGACCGACTAGTAAAAATGCAGGGAGACCGCAAGGGTCTCCCTGTTTCCCTCGAATGAATGGAGAACCATCTGAATTCGCCAGCAGAGTCATTTATTACGCCCAAAGATGGGGGTAGTGGAGGGGCAACGCGTTGGGTATGAGAATAGTTGCCAACGTTTTCCCCGCTACCCCCATCTTTGGGCGTAATAAATGAGGCCCCTACGACCTACGTGGCAAACCTGTTAGCGGCGGCTCTCTGGTATTTCAAAGGTGTAGGTGTCGCCATGCTCCATGTAGTGTACACGGTCTTCGAGATCCGACATGGCAACCAGTTCTTTGAAATCATCGAGCGGTGATTTCATCACAGTATAATCATTATAGTGAATGGGAATATTCTTCCGCGCGTTAATCAGCTTAACCACCTCAATGCCTTGCATGGCATCCATTGTGAGCAGGACGCCGAAAATCCGCGTGCCGCCAAGATGTAGGAGAGCAAGATCAATATCGGGGTAACGCTGTGGAATCTCTCGCAGGTGTTCGTGAAGCAACGTATCACCAGTGATGCAGAGTCGCAGAAGCGTCTTGCCTGTTCTATTCTGGAACTCTAGCATACTTCCCATAACGTCAGGCAATGCCGCATCGACGAAACCAGGACCATGCTTCCCAGGCATAGCGGTGATACGTAGCACATAGTCACCTTTCGTCATTGTGAGCGTCTCCCAGGTATGCAGTGGCTCTAATGCAGTAAAGCACTTATGTCGTAGAGCAGTTGCGGCCTCTGGCGTCGTCACAATCGTTGTACCCTTATCGAGCTGCTTCTCTACCAGACGATCAAAGTGGTCTTCGTGCAGATGTGAGAGCAAGACAAAATCAAACGGTGGAAGTTGCTCCATGTCTATCGCAGGATTGGTTACACGTGCCGACGTTAATCCGTAACCAAGGTGAACGTGATCGCCTTGATGCAGAAAATTTGGATCCGTCAAAATTGTGAAACCTGCATAACGCAAGATAACCGTTGCAGTTCCAATAAAGAAGATTGACCCTTGTGCAGGATCAACTCTCTCTGTGCCGCGAGGCAGCACCAGGGGGGAACTCGTATTTTCCATCGTATCCATCTACATTCCTCTTTACTGTCTATAAGAAATTTAACACGTTGTATAGGTCTTTGTGTTTTAGACACGTTTAATACAAGGGGCAAGTGACATTGCCCTCTTCTATGGCTAGCCTTGTTCATGTATAATGATGGCAACTTATCTACAAGCACAAAGACGTGTTCCCTTGTGTACCAATGGCGGTATGCTCTGCTCTATATCTCGTGAGGAAAATGTTTCACAGAGAGAAAGGAAGCTATTTCGTTATGCCAGAGACCAACGGAACCTCAACATCTACTCCACATGCATTGAATAGTCGCAGCAAGACGATTACGGAAGGGACTGTTCGCGCTCCTAATCGTTCGATGCTGCGTGCGGTAGGCTTGACCGACGAGGACTTTCATAAGCCGTTAATTGGTGTTGCCAGTACATGGAGCGAGATTACGCCGTGTAACTCGCATATCAACAAACTCGCGGAAAAGGTACGCGAGGGCGTGCGCGTCGGTGGCGGCGTGCCACAAATCTTTGGCACGATCACGGTAAGCGATGGTATTTCAATGGGGACGGAGGGGATGAAGTTTTCGCTGCCGAGCCGCGAGGTGATCGCTGATTCTATCGAACTGGTGGCAAATGCACAGCGTTTCGACGGTGTTGTTGCCATTGGTGGCTGTGACAAGAACATGCCAGGATGTCTCATGGCCTTAGCAAGAATTGACGCGCCAACATTATTTGTTTACGGTGGCACAATTCTGCCGGGGGTATGCCGAGGCCAGGATGTGGATATCGTCAGCGTTTTTGAGGCCGTAGGCCAATTTAGCGCGGGCAAGATTAGTCGTGAGCAGTTAGATGAGGTCGAGAAGAGCGCGATTCCAGGGGCAGGTTCCTGTGGTGGTATGTATACCGCCAACACGATGGCATCCGCGATTGAGGCACTGGGTATGTGTCTTCCAGGTGGCTCGTCAATGCCTGCCGTCACTGCCCGTAAGGTACTGGATTGTTACGACTCAGGACAGGCTATTGTACGTATGGTTGAGCAAGGCATCACAGCACGTCATATCCTCACACAAGCGGCATTTGAGAATGCCATTAAGGTTGTGATGGCACTCGGCGGCTCGACCAATGCAGTACTCCATCTGATCGCCATTGCGCGTCAATTGGACATTCCGCTGGGTATCGACGATTTCACACGTGCAGGTGGTAAAGTCCCCCATCTTGCCGACCTGAAACCCGGTGGCAAATATGTGATGGCTGACCTTGATCGCATCGGTGGTGTGCAAGCCGTGATGAAAGTTTTGCTCAAGGCGGGCTATCTAAATGGCGATGCGCTAACCGTCACAGGCAAGACGCTCGCGGAAAACCTGGAACACGCGCCCGATCTCGCGGAGGGACAGACAATCATAGCACCGTTTGAGAAGCCACTACATGCGACGGCCCCTCTTGTCATTCTCAAGGGCAATCTTGCACCAGAGGGTGCAGTCTGTAAAATCGCGGGTCTTCAGGTGAGCAACCATCGTGGCCCTGCAAAGGTGTTCAATTCGGAGGAAGAGACCTTTGACGCCATCATGAATCACCACATCACAGATGGTGATGTGGTTGTCATTCGCTATGAGGGACCAAAGGGTGGTCCTGGTATGCGCGAGATGCTGGCGGTTACGTCCGCATTAGTTGGGCAGGGCTATGGTGAGACGGTTGGCTTGATTACCGACGGGCGTTTCTCCGGTGGCACACATGGAATGGTCGTGGGCCACGTCGCACCAGAAGCGCAGGTCGGCGGGCCAATTGCGATTGTGCAAGATGGCGACATCATCAACATCGACTCTGATCATGGTGCGCTCTCAATCGAAATCAGCGACGAAGAGATTGCACGCCGGCTTCAACGTTGGCACGCACCCGAACCTAAGTACACCAAGGGCATGCTGGCAAAGTATGTCAAGCTTGTTGCTTCCGCATCTGAAGGGGCGATTACAGGCTAACCGAAACAAGATACCCGCTGCCTTCATCATTCCCCGAATGCAACTCGGGGAATGATGAAGGCAGCGGATATCTTGCTCCTAATATATTTCGCCCATGTTGTAACAGCACTAGATCTCTTACTTATCCCTGCTTATTCAAAGGAAGAAAATATGCAGTTCACTCGTCAGCGTATCGTTATCATTGGTGGAACATCAGTTATTATTTGGCAGTCGCCGAAAAGAGAAGGTGGATAGTGCCGTTGCCTCCGTGGAACAAAACGCTATAGGTGAAGTCGTTAACGCGACATCCCAAGAAAGCTTGCACGACTTTTTTCAGCGTATTGGTTCGTTCGACCATCTCGTACTGACGTTAAGCGGAGGCGAGGGAGGAGGAGCGCTCCGAACGGTGGATAATGCATCAACGCCAAAAAAGCTTCACTCCCTCATGACCAGTTGTCTCTAGCGTTCGTTTCCGCGTTTAAAGTTTCCGGTAACTTTCGCCATAACCAGTTGTGCCTCTCTCTGATCTACATTGGCAATATCTTCGAGGAATTCCTGTGCTGCAGGGCCTTTCAAGATCTTGACTTGCTTCTTATACCAATAGAGAAAGACTTTGCCATCTTTCGTTGCACGATAGGAGAACACTTCCTCATCAAATCTGTTCCTCTTGTCTACCTTCTCCATGATAAGCCGTCTTCTCCTTCGTTCATGTCCAACACATTTTATAGGCTTAATGAAGTTTCTTGTGGAGATTGAGAAACTCGACGCACAACTGCCCTCGCGGGTGCACCTTCTCTTCCTCGAAGCCTGAGCGGGAGACAGATAAGGTCATACTCGCCCGCGTGTACTTGTGAGAGATTTAGACCTTCGATAATCCAGATACCCGCACCGAGTAGTGCGTGATGTGTTTCTGGCCCATCTTTGAAAAAGCCACCAACGGAGAGATAGTCCACGCCAACGGTCTGCACTTGCAGTTTTGCAAGATATGCAGCGGCCTCCTTCGAGATATACACAAAATCCTCGACGAATGTGTCGGTATGCCAGGCGCGTTCTGAGTTACGCGTCTTGAAGAGGATGCGTTCGCCTAACTGGATACCATGCGGCTCTAGTTCCGCAGGCTTGATCGATTCGGGGTCACTGATCTCGATTACCCGCGCGCGTCCCATTGTTGCGCCTAGAGGCATTTGGTCGATACTGATGCCATCCTTGATAAAGTGCAGTGGCGCATCCATATGTGTTCCCGTGTGCGCTCCCAACGAAATTTTTGACACATTCGCAACATCGCCACGATCTATGCTCATTGCAAATTCAATCTCCACTGGCGGGTTATCGGGCCAGTGTGCCATACCTGTATAGAGTGGAACCGAAATATCAATCCAGGTTGCCGTTGTCTGTGGAATGTCTTCCGTCATTGTATCTATCCCTTCTATGAACTATACTTCTGCTTGTTGTACGGAAGAACCATAGAGAAGGTAGCATAGAACAAGAACAAAAGGTTGCTACAACATTATTTCAGGACAATGGAGAAGAATATGCTTAAAGTTTTTTATTCTCCTCATGCTACAAGTATTGACAACGAGGCGAAACGCGCTTCTGGTCACGCTGACGTGCCTCTTTCCCCGCTTGGTCGGCAACAGGCGCGGGAACGTGGACAACACTTCGCAACGAAGGCACTAGATGCCGTCTTTCACTCTGACTTGCAACGTGCATCTGACACCGCACAAATTGCCTTTGCTGGACGCAATGTACCACTTATACCTGACGCTCGCCTGCGCGAGTACGATTATGGCGATATGACGCAATATCCAATGGCGCAGATAGAAGCAGAATTTCCAAAGCGTGTCACGGAACCGTTTCCGCATGGAGAGAGCTTGCAGATGGTTGTGCAGCGTGTCGGAGCTTTTTTACGTGATGCCTTACAGGACTATGATGGAAAAACGATAGTGGTTATTGGACATCGAGCGACAAAGTATGGACTTGAGTACTGGCATAGCAACGCCTCGCTTGAGGGGATCGTCAACACTACGTGGGAATGGCGCGATATTCCTATTTGGTATTACGAACTGCACGTATACAACCTTGAAAGATAAAGAGATTGTACGAGTCTGATTTATCACACTCTGCTGACAACATACCTTGCCAGCAAACATGGACGAGCGTTTCAACCCTCGCCGACATTGTGCAGTGCCAGCAGGGTGTAATGAATTAGACCGCTACAATCGTAGATGCGCTGAAACAGCAGCCACAAATTCCTCTGTACGTGCGTGACCATCCTGATCGACAGGTAACACAATTTCTTCACGATACGTCTGAGCAATTGCCTCTTTTAAATTCTGTGCTTGCTTAGCATAACCCAGATATTCAAGCAGCATAGCACCTGATAAGAGCATAGCGGTAGGATTGATTGATCCCTTGCCAACAAGGTCGGGCGCGGAGCCATGAACAGGCTCAAAGTAGGCGTAGTGTTCTCCATAACAGGCGCTGGGCGAGAGGCCGAGACCACCGATGCTGCCGCTGGCAACGTCGGCGAGAATGTCGCCATGTTCGTTAGAGAGTACCACCACGTCAAGCGTCTCCGGTGCTGCAATCAGGCGTCGCCCCAGATCGTCAATCAGATATTCCTGGTAGCTCAACGTGGAATATTCACGCACGGTATCACGTACCATGCTGCGAAAACGCCCATCGGTACGCGGCAGAATAGAATATTTCGCGCCTAACGTGACAAGGCCAGGATAGCCAAGAGACTGCCGTTGTAGGGCTAGTTCGCAAGCTGAAATAGCTACGCGATGCATCTGCTCGTCAGTAGAGACACGCACGGCATAGGCTCCTACCATCTCGGTTGGAGGAGCCTGCCACCATGTGCCACTACTAGCCAGCGTGCTTAGTTCCGCAAGATTGCCCTCACGCGGCGGATACATACCTTCCAGGTTGTCGCGCACAATTACATAGTCGATGCGCTCTGGATGCCGCATAGGACTGGCATAGCCAGGATACCAGCGTACAGGACGAATATTGACATACGTCATCTTGCCCCAGCGTAGATACCATAGAATGGGTCGGCTTGGGCCACCACTCGCACCAAAGAGCGTACAATCCGCCGTGTCTATAGCCGTTCGCGTCTCTGCTGGAAAGGCATCGCCATAACGTGCCTGCGCTTCACGCCCACAAAGGGCCTCTCCAAACTGTATGTCAGGAGCTAGAGCGCGTAGTATCTCGACGGTGGGACGCATCACTTCTGGCGCGGCATCATCACCTGGGATGACACACACCGTTGGTGACGCTGCTGAGGAACGCCACTTAAAGTGATCGAAGCTCATCGCAAGGTCCCTTCCTGACGGATATACTCGACGATACCGCCTGCTGCGACGATACGTGCGACGAAAGGTGTGAGTGGTTCAGCTTGAAATGTTTGCTCTACGTCAATATTGTTGATGATGCCTGTGTTCAGGTCAACCTCGACACGTTGACCGTCACGACTTGCGAGCACCGCCTCTTCGCAGACGAGAACAGGCAAGCCAATATTCACTGCATTGCGATAGAAGATACGCGCAAAGCTACGCGCAATAACGACGCGCACACCACACGCGAGAATAGAGGCAGGGGCATGCTCCCTCGAAGAGCCACAGCCAAAATTATGACCGCCCATAATTACATCTCCGGCCTGCACCTGTTGTGCAAAGTCCGGTAGAATCTCGCACAGGCAATATTTCGCCAGTTGTGCGCGATCCGTTGTCACGTTGTAGCGTCCAGGGATAATGACATCAGTGTTAATGTTATCGCCAAGCATCCAAATTCGGCCCATGATTGTATGTTCCTTTCAAATGGTATTCACGTATGTAGCAAGATGGCAGGGAGACCGCAAGGGTCTCCCCTACACGTAGGGAAAACGGAAAATGTAGGGGAGACCCTTGCGGTCTCCCTGCCATCTCACGCAGAATTATGATAAAAATTCGCGTGGGTCCGTGATATGACCACATAGCGCGGTTGCGGCGACAGTCGCAGGACTGCCAAGATAGATTTCCGCAGTTGGGTCGCCCATACGTCCTGTAAAGTTGCGGTTCATCGTTGTGAGGGCGCGTTCGCCAGGGGCAAGCACACCTTGATGTCGCCCAATACATGGTCCACAGCCTGGATTTTCCACGGTAGCACCAGCCCGAACAAAGGTTTCCAGGTAGCCCAGACGCATCGCCTCAAGATAGACCTCATGCGAGGCAGGAACCACAACCATACGTGTATTAGGAGAAATCTGCTTACCTTGCAGAATGCCAGCAGCGATGGCAAGATCGTCAAGGCGTCCATTCGTGCAGGTACCTAAGAATACCTGGTCGATCTGCACATTCGTCACATCCTCTACAGGAACAACATTGTTTACATCAGGAGGGCAAGCGATCATCGGCTGCAACTGTGATGCGTCAATCTCGTAAACTCTTTCATAGCTTGGATTATGCGGTGCGAGCATTGGATATTCACTCTCGGTTCGACCACGTAACCATTCCTGTGTGATTGCATCTGGTGTGACAAGGCCAGCCTTGCCTCCCATCTCAATAGCCATATTACAGAAAGTGAAGCGTTCGCTTACCGAAAGTTGCTCGACGAGATCGCCTGTATACTCAATCGCGCGGTAGTTCGCGCCATCGACGCCGACCTGTCGCACCATCTCAAAAGTGACGTCTTTGGCATAGACACCAAAGGGTAGCGTTCCCGTGATGTGAATATTGAGCGTTGTGGGGACACGAAACCATGTGCGACCTGTGGCGTAGGCAACGCCAATATCCGTTGAGCCCATACCAGTAGCAAAGGCGCCAAGCGCACCGTAGGTGCAGGTATGGCTATCGGCCCCCACGATAATGTTCCCTGGCACAACATAGCCTCGCTCCGGCATCACTCGATGGCAAATGCCCTCTTGCAGAATAGTGATATCCTGCTCACGCGCAAAGGTACGGATATCGCGTTGCAGTGTCGCGGCGGCAATCGTCGCGGCAGGAATGATATGGTCAAACACGATGTGCGAACGACGCGGATTAAACACGCGTCCGCCGCTCTGCTGTGACAACTTGCGAAACGCCTGAATTGCCAGAGGGCTTGTCGTATCATGGCTCATCACGCGGTCAACCTCTACGATCACGGTCTCGCCCTGCTCAACACGTCGTCCCAACTTGTAGCTAAAAATTTCCTCGGTTAATGTTCCCATTGCTAGAGTCCTTCTTTCTCTCGTTACGTTTTAACAATTAAGATAACCAACAGGCGACCACAACATCATCAATTATTTGCTAAATGGCCCCCACACCGGCACACCAGGATTGGATAAAGGCATCGACCTCTTCCTGATTGAGCGTGCCAGCCTCTGCACGTGCTTTGAGGGCATGTGTGAGATTGGCAATTTCGTTATTGTTCAGGTGTAAGCCAAGTGCGGCGACGCGATGCCCGACAGCATAGCGGCCTGTGACACGAGAGCCGATATCGACATGCCGCATGAGGCCAAAATCGGCAGGGTCGAGCACCTCGTAGGCACGTGGGTTACGCAGAACAGCTTTTGTATGCACACCAGCTTTGTGCGTGAAGGCACTCGGCGCAGTGATGGGCGTGTTAAAAGGAATTGTGAGGCCGAGACACGACGCGACAAACTGATCAAGCGGCGCAACCTGTGTCAGGTCATAGGCAGACAACAGTTCAGGATGGTGAATGTAGAGTTGCGCAATCAGTCCACTAAGAGATGCAATACCATTGCGCTCACCAATACCTAACGCAGTCACGTCCAGGCAGTCCGCGCCTCCTTCCAACGCTGCAATCGTGTTTGCATTTGCACAACCCGTATCGTTATGTCCATGAAACTCGATGCCAACGTGTGGGTAGCGTTCGTGGCAGAGCCGCACAAGTTGTTCTACCTGTCTGGGCGTAGCAATACCAACGGTGTCAGGTAGACCAATGCGCTGTACCCCTGCATCGACAACGGCATCGAAGACATGGAGTAGATCGACAAGGTCACTGCGAAAGGCATCTTCGGCAGAGAACCGAACATAGCGACCAGCGTTCCGCACGCGGCGAATCAGCGGTACAGCATCCGCGATCATTTGTTCGATGCGGCGTCCATGACTGAACGTGCGTAACTGTGTCGAAGTACCATAGAAGAGATTAAGGCCATAGACAGGCGTATCCAATGCAGCCTGCACATCGGCTTCAACACAACGTACATGTGCAATGATATGCGCCTGTAGATCGAGATTGCAGAGCGCGCGTACAGCATGTTGTGTCTCTGGCGAGGCAATAGGTGATGGTACCTCAATAAAAGGTACACCAATTGCGTCGAGCATGCGAGCTATAGTCAGCCGCTGTTCAAGTGTAAAGCAGGCTCCCGTGAATTGCTCGCCTTCACGTAGCGTCGAGTCAAGAATTGTAAGAGTGCTCATTGTGCTTCCTCTCGCTGCTGTGAGAGGTCTCGCAGCACGATTTCAAGTACGTCGATAGCGTGAGTATACTCGGCAAGCTGAATATGCTCGTTAGGCGTATGGTCGAGGCTTGCATCACCGGGACCATAGGCAAGGATATTCTGCCCCCAGACAGGTCCAACAACATTCATATCCGATGTCCCTGTTTTGTGCTTAAAGGTCGGTTGACCACCCGTTGCACGAATGGCTGCGAGAAATGCACGAGCCACAGGCGTTGTACGGGTCGTCTGAAAAGCAGCCTCTTCGCCCGAAAACTGTAGCTGAACTCCAGTTTCATAACCCCATTGCTCTAGTTGTGCTTGTAAAGCCGCACTATCGTAGTCAGGTGGAAGGCGATAGCCGAGTAGCAGATGAGTTTGTTCCTCTAAACCATTCTGCGTGCTAGTGATGCTCCGCAGGGAAGGCAAAAGTGCGGCAAACGATGAGTTAGAAGCATGCTGGGCATTCCACTCGGTGGCGTGTGCGCGAACGCATTCCCAGAATGCCACCGCGACTTCGCTACTGTTCTGGTGTGGGCCAGCACTATGGCTAGAAGGGCGTGCGACACAGCAATCGACCAACAACCTTCCTTTATAGCCAATCGTCACCGCTTGACTTCCGCTTGGTTCACCGATGATGCACGCCGAGGGTTGATAGCGATGCACAACTGCGTGTGCTCCACGCGACGTTGCCGCCTCCTCCTCTACCACGCCGATCACAATGATTGGTCGCTGTACATTCCCTGTCTGTGCGAAACGAGCAGTAGCGGCAAGGAACGCGGCTAATGGTCCTTTTGCATCTACTGCGCCGCGCCCATAAAGAACGCCGTTTTCGATACGTACAGGAATGTTGCCAGGCACTGTATCCATATGACCAAGCAGAATAATAGGCTGCTGATCTTCGTAATTTGTGGAGTTATGGGTACTGGCAATGACATTGCCGACTTCATCGAGATGTGCATGTAGTCCCATCTGCTGCGCTTGCTCAACAAGGTATCGTGCAAAGTGCTGTTCCTGACGCGAGTAGCTTGGAATGGTCAACATGGATTGGAGAAGCATGACAGGGGTTGCAGGGGACATGCTTCCCACACCTGCTATGCTACTTACCTCTGTCACGCTACTTACCTCTGTCATGCTTCTCGCCCCTGTCACGTCACTTTCACCTGTTAGAACCTCCTCAACAATGTCTAGCGCATGCTCTAGTTGCTCCTCTGTAATTACAAGAGGTGGCAGCAGACGAATAACATTTGGACCGGCTTGTAGGGCAAGAATGCCGCGTGCGAACAGGGCTTCGAGATAGGACTGTGCGCGGCGTGTGAGTTCGATGCCGAGCAAGAGACCACGCCCACGGACCTCGCGAATAAGCGGCGAACGAATGGCATGTAGTCGCTCAAGCGCGTACGCGCCAAGCGTGGCAGCGCGTTGTGGTAGTGCCTCGCGTTCAAGGATATCAAGTGTGGTGAGGGCAGCGGCACAAGCGAGTGGATTGCCGCCAAAGGTGCTGCCATGCACACCCTTTGTAATGCGTCCACTCTCCATCACACGCGCTCCCAGGCAGATAGCCCCCATCGGCACTCCGCCAGCGATGGATTTCGCGAGGCAAAGAATATCAGGCTGCAAATCATAATGCTCACAGGCAAACAATCTTCCGGTACGCCCAAAGCCTGTCTGCACCTCATCCACAATCAACAAGGCACCGCGTTCGTGACAGAGAGCTGCAAGGTCTCGAATGTATGTCTCGTCTGCCACGTGAACACCACCCTCGCCTTGCACGACCTCAATAATCACGGCGGCAGTCTCTTCGGTAATCGCGGCTTCAGCGGCTGCGAGATTGTTGTATCGAATATGCGTTACGCCAGGGAGCAGGGGCGCGAAGGGTTCGCGGTAGTGTGGTTCCCAGGTTGCCGAGAGCGCTCCCATTGTGCGCCCGTGAAAGCTCCGTAATGTTGCAATAATACCTGTACGCCCTGTTGCTAAACGGGCGAATTTGAGCGCGCCTTCTATTGCCTCTGTACCACTATTGCACAAAAAGATATGGTCAAGCCCTGCTGGTGTAAGCTGTGCCAGCCGCTCAAGCAAGCGAGAACGAACATCGTTATAAAAGATTTCGGGGCAGGTAATCAAGCGTTGTTCCTGCTCAGCAAGCGTTGCCGCAATCTCTATACGTCCATGCCCAACATTCGCCACCCCATAGCCCGCTGTGCAATCAATATATTCGCGTCCCTCGGCATCCCAGAGCAGCGCACCGCTTCCACGCACGATAGCAACAGCACGTTTTCCATAAACACCGCTTGTATAGGTATTTTCTACATCAATGGTTGAAATCATACGTGACCTCCTCTATATTGAAAATCAATTTAATGATGTCTTCTGTAGGGGCCTCATTCATTACGCCCAATGCGCATTAAGGCAACAAGACAGGGGCAAGCCATGACATGCGCGACACGACCTCACAAGCAATTACAAACTCAACATTTCTTGGCGTGTTGCATCCGGGGCCTCTAGATGTGTTCGTAAGGATGCAGTAGCAATTGTTGTTCCCGATCCATGAAGCACGTCCAGCAAAGACTCATGACCGATGCAAACCCTCGAAACACCACCACTTAAGGCTTCTTGCGCTCCAAGCAGTTTCTTCCGCATGCGTCCCTGTGCATACTGCATGTAGTCTTCTAGTTGGTCAGCAGGAATGCTTTGGACAAGCGTTGTTGGGTCTTCTCTATTGGTGAGCAAGCCAGGAACATTGGTCATGAGTACAAGCGTTTCCGCGTGTAGTGCGCTGGCAACTGCTGCTGCCGCTCTATCGCCATCAACGTTGAGGCGTTCACCTTCGTGGCTTAATGCTAGCGGTGCTATGACAGGTGTGTAACCAGCATTCAACAACATAGTCAGTAAATCGCTATTGACCTGTTCAATTTGCCCTGTATAGTCGTCGCGCAAAATCTGGATACGGCCCTCCGCTGTGAGTGAACGGACAACAGCTTTGCGTCTCGCCACTATTAGCCGCCCATCGACACCTGCGAGGCCAAGTGCGTTGACGCCGTGTTGTTGTAATAAGGCCACAAGTTCGGTATTTAGCTGCCCAGCAACCGCCATTGCATAGAGACGCAGTGTTTCACTATCGGTGTAGCGACTAACCATGCCACCAGGTGATGTCACCATGCGTATCTCATGTCCTACCTGCTGTGAAAGCGTATTCGTGAGATCAGAACCGCCGTGCAGCAAAACAACTCGTTGCCCACGCGCAACACAATGCGCAATATCGCGGACAACTGCCGTTGTTGCGACACCTGCACCCCCGCCAATTTTTACGACAAGCGTCATACTACACGTCCTCTCTTTATGCTGGATGCAAGCCAGGGAAGGTTAAGCCCGTTGTCTCATCCCACCCGTACATACTGTTTAGAGCTTGCACAGCGTTGCCTGCGGCCCCCTTCATCAGATTGTCCAGGGCCGCAATGACCACGATACGTTGTTGATCGGCATCGTACTCAAAGCCAATATCGCAGTAGTTACTACCTGCGAGAATCTTTGGTTCGGGATAGCGGTAGACTCCACTACGCTCTTTGACGATGCGTATAAATGGCTCTTGCTGATATGCTTCACGATAGAGCCGCCACAAGGCGCGTTCGTCAACACGTTCACGTAAAAAGACATGCGCCGTAATCAGCACTCCACGCACAAGTTCAATCGCGGTAGCAGAAAACGCGATGTGTTGCTCTAACGCTCCTTCATTCAGAAGCCCTAATTCTTGTATCAATTCAGCCGTATGGCGGTGGCGCGTCGGTTGAAACGAGCGAACAGCACCACTACGATCAGGATGATGGCTTCCCGCGCCCGGGGTCGCACCGGCAGCAGATGAACCAACCTTTGCATCAACAACAAGTGGAACACGTTCGTCGGCTAGCCGCGCTCGGTAGAGTGGAGCTAGCCCTAGAATAGCCGCTGTTGCCATACAACCCGTTCCACTCACCAACTCTGCCTCGCGTAGTTCTCCTCTGTGCAGTTCAGGCAGACCATACACGGCCTGCTCTTGTAGGAAAGATGCTGGATGTGCCTCGCCGTACCACTGGTGGTACAGTTCCGGTGAACGCAAACGAAAGTCCGCGGATAAGTCGATGATCCGTGGCGCAAGCTCTCGATACCGCTCAATTTCTCTTGATGATGCACCATGCGGTTGACAGAGAAACACTAAGTCACATGATGTCAGGTCGTTGGGATGACAAAACCGCAAAGTGCATAGCTTTCGCAGGTTTGGATGTGTACTATGGACGTATTGCCCTGCGTGACTACTCGACGCGACCTGTGCAATCTCGACATGTGGATGGAAGAGTAATAAGCGTATCAACTCACCGCCGGTATAGCCTGACCCTCCAACGATTGCAACACGCATAGGATTCATCGCAAGACTCCTTCTCGTGTATGGCTCAGTACATAATCCAACATCAGGCCAGGGATATCGACACCTGTAGGAGCAATGCTATTACGAAACTCCATCGTGGCGTTGATCTCGTTGACAAGCAATCCTTGTTCCGCGTCTTCTAAGATATCGATTGCTAGAATGCCGCCGCCAACCGCTTGCGCTGCACGTGTGCAGAGCGTATGCAGTTCAGATGTGACTGGACAATTGCTGGTCACGGCTCCGCGTGCGGTATTTGTTACCCAATGTTCACTGGTACGGTAGATAGCACACACAGTTTGTTCTCCTATGACAAAGGCACGAATATCACGCTGTGGCTTGTCAATGTACTGCTGAATGTAGTGCGTGTGATGCTGATAGCTCCCCAGCGTCTCCTGGTGCTCTAGCACAGCATCAGCAGCGTCACGGTCATTGATACGAGCTAGCAGGCGACCCCATGAGCCTGTAACAGGCTTGAGTACAACTGGATATCCTAGCGTCTCAATACCACGCACGGCAGTTGGCGCGTCAAAGGCTAGCAGTGTACGTGGTGTTGGAACACCTGCGTGCAACAGAGCTAGAGTCGTGAGTAGTTTGTCGTTGCATGTTGCCGTTACTGCTGCCGAATTAAAAACGGGAATACCCCAATGTTCCAGGACGGAAAGCACTGCTAGACCACGGGATTGACTCATACTACGACACATGACGGCATCATAAGTTTGCCAACGTGCTTCTGCCTGTGCTAGATCGAGTAACAGTTCGCCATCGTCGATAATGTCAAATGTGACGTTACGGCGGTCCAACGCTTCTATCAATAATTTCTCTTCCACGCGTATACGCGATGTGAGAATAGCGATATGCGTCATACTATTCTCCCCAATCCTCTTCGACCGTTGGTGCAAGCGCAACAGCGGGTTGTTCCAGGCTTAACACCTCTAGTTCAGCGTTACAATCTGGACAGTACATAATCTCATTGACTAGCAGACCCTGTAGGTTAATTGCTGCATCACACTCTGGGCAGTTGGCGGTAAGATTGGTTGTTGGTATTGTATCCATGATAGCTATCTCTCCTCGTAAAATTGGTTAACAAACAGAATGATACACAAAAACGCTCTTTGTCCTCTCTACTTGGAGAAGGACAAAGAGCGTTGAATACGCTTTTGCGGTGCCACCTTCGTTCGCTGGTGCCTCACGACACCAACCTCGTTATGTATGTATGGTCCATACATAATGCCTGATAACGGAGGCTTCCGATTGAGTTCTAATCTCGTCTGATGTGAGAAGGGCGTAATGACTTAGGCCCCTACATTGCATGCGATTTCTTCTCATGGCGCAGGGTCTTTTTTCGCGGTTAGTCAACATATGGGCGTTCCACCATTGGCCCACTCTCTGGATGCGCCGAAGTCCGTTACTCGTCCCTGCATAGCTTTTTCGTATTATGTTGTTTCGCTTGAGGAGAGTAAGGAAAAGAGGCAAATAAAAACGCTCACCATCCTTCTCTCTGGGAAGGACGAAGAGCGACTTCGTGGTACCACCTTCATGCGTTCATGCTTCACAGCATAAACCTCGTTCTGTAGGGACTCGATGTATCACGTCCTATTCGACAATCGTTCTTTGGAAGGACGCGATCAATCGGTCCCTACAGGATGCCTGATAACGGAGGCCTCCGACCAAGTTCTAATTTCGTCTGAATATGAGAAGGGCGTAATGACTTAGGCCCCTACATTGCATGCGATTTCTTCTTGTAGCTTCAGAGTTTTATTCACAGTGAGGAACGTATGGGCTTTTCACCAGCCGCCCACTCTCTGAACGTCACACCGTACTGTTACTCGTCTCGTCAAAGCATTGTGTATGCTGTTGTTTTTGTGTTGATAGAGGTATACCATGCTCATACAAAGATTGTCAATACTTTTTCTGCATGTTCCCAGAAAGTTTCCCGTTTGTAGATATTTTACCCATACTCTATGGTGAAAACTCACTCCTTCTTGTAATGCAACGCTACAACTTATTAGTCTGTTACGGTTCATACGAATGATGGTAGTAGTCTACCAATCTTCAATCGAGAGGAAATCACCGTTTGGAGAGGGCAGGGAGACCGCAAGGGTCTCCCCTCCATCTGGGAACGGGGCGACCTGTAGGGGAGACCCTTGCGGTCTCCCTGCATGTTGCGTCCTGTCAATTGAAGGTTGGTAGACTAGTAGGGACCACGTTTACGACGTAAACGTGGTCCCTAGGAAAACGTGTCATATCAAAGGTAACAGAGTAATTACGCTCCTGCGTAACCAATTACATCGGAGCCACCTTGTGTGCCACCAGCACCGGTATTCCAGTACATAGGGCGCTCACTGACGAAGTAGGAACCTGCGGATGCTTGTACAGTCATCGCGACTGCACAGGAGTAGCGCGGGTCGGGTCCTGTTGCAAGCAGATATTGACGCACAAGGGCGGCTACGTCCAACGTTGAGCGTGTGTGTGCTTTCACGAGAATGTTCTTCGGTGTGTAGCTATGACCATAATTGTTTAGTAGTGTCACGCTAACAGTTTCATCACTACCAGTTGGGTTCTGCAGAATGAGCCACTCGTTATACCCAACAACGGCATAGCCTTCAGCAAAGGTATAAGAGCTGACCGTTGCGGGTCCAACTTGACCAATGATATCCGAACCACCACTCGCGGCAAGCGTAAAGCCGTTGCTGCTCGTGATTGTGTGATTGTATTGGAAGAACATTTCGCGTTGTACCACAATTGCCGCACCGGTCGATGTTACCTCGGCAGAGACCGTGTTTGGAGGAATATTTGCATTCACATTCCACAACGTCTGACTCATCGAACCAACGGTACCAGTGACAACCTTTGTAGAGCCGTTGCCAAGTTGCAGCGTGATTGTGATGTTCGCTGCTGCTTTCGCTATGCTATCAAGGTTCGAGATCGCCAGGTATTCCTGCGATTTACCACCTGTATAGCCTTCAGCGAAGAGCCAATCATGTGATAATGTTTGTGAGCCAACAACCGATGTAGCGCCTGTGACTGTGCCAGCGTTGCCTGCCTCTACACGCCCAAAGTAGTCAGGTCGTTCCACGACAATAGGTTGTGTCGAGGTAACAACTGCGGCAACGTGCTTGGGAAGACCAGCGCTACTTGGAGAGAGAGTACCGCGCTGTCCACTATTCACATTGATGCTCTGTGCCCCAACAGTTTGACCATTGGCATAGTAGGTCGCGGTAACTGTGGCTCCATTATTTGTGGGGGGATTTAACGCGGTCAAAAACGATGTGAAACCGCTGTTTGTTGGAATATCCGCAAAGTAGAAGGTCTGCCCTAGATGTGTCGCACCAACTACATCACTACCACTATTGATGCCATGCCACGAGAAGTACTGCGGACGCTCCGCCACAACACCACTACATAAAGAAGAAGGATTCACAGAAACAATTGCAGCAACGGATAAAGCTGTTGCATTCGTGTCAGGAATACCCATATCGCTATTCACCGACTCGGTCCAACGTGAGGCATGTATCACAGTAAATGACTTGGTGACAGGGCTGCCTACCTCTGGTAGATACTGCACATTGACAGAACAATCGTTACTGGGATCGGGATTGTCGATAGTCAAGAATTCTTTAAAAGATGCACCCACGCGGCCTTCCGCGAAATACCAGACACCACTCACGGGTGCAGATGTCGGTGCATACCTGTGAAGATGCTGATAGATAGCTAAACCATAGCCAGCCGACGGTGTTCCATTGTAGTCAGTAACAAGCAGTGGATATGAGCACGTATTGCCTCGCATCGCCCATGAAAAGCCCATCCAACCCATATGATGCGCGTCGTAGTATGAGAGCAACTGATTCATGTAGTTGCTCTCACAATCATACTCTCCACTTTCAGCAGAGACGACAGGATATGTCCGACTTGGTATGCCGAAGGCATTATCCCAGGTGTTTGGCAGCTTGTCAGTATAGGGGTATGGATGTGTGTCATAAACGAGGTTTGCACCCGAAAGCTTATAGGTATCGAGTTGACTAAGATCATAACCCCACTGCATGCCACCGACCAACACCAGGTTATTCGCCCCAGTATTGCGTATAGCGTTTACGAGCGCTTGCATACCCACACCAGGATAGGAGAAGGATTTGATGCACTGACAATCATCCGAGTAGCCACTATCGTTCGTTATTGGACATCCACCCGTCCAGCATGCCCATGTGCCTGGATGTGGCTCGTTGTATGCCTCGAAGAGCACATTCGGGTAACTTTTATAGATAGGAGCAACTTGCTGCCAAAAAACGATGCTATCTGCATCTGCCATGGCCCACGGACCACCACCCTGTCCCGATTGTCCAGCCGCGTCGGTCCATTGGAGATCAAGTACAACATTGAGTTTGAGCGCCGTTAACGTGTCAACAACCTGCTTGACGGTATTCTGGTACTGCGACGCGCTACAAGGATACGTGGGTGCGCCATTTAACCAGAAACCTTCTGAGAGGGGAAGCCGTACTGTATTTGCGCCCCAATAGGTTCCAGTCGTAGTATTCACACCGGGTCCCAAATATGCAAGATGTTGTTGGTCAAGGGGACCTTCGCCAGAACAATTATACTCAAGGCCATCGCGCGCAATGCCATGAAAGAGATATGCTTGCCCACTTGCGTCTACAATGGTATTACCCTTCACGCTATAAGGTCCATTGGCAATAGCGTTATGAGGGAGACTAACAGAGGCAGCAGCATGAGCGGCACTTGTGTTTGAGGAAGGATTAAACCAAACAACTACCGCCGCGAGCAGAACTAGCACTACGCTGCCTGATACTACCATTTTCAGAGAAGATGACATAGCTTATGTTCCTTAAAATTACATAGTGATAATAAATACTTATATCGGCTTCGTAAGCCTATAACTTCAGTCTAACTATGACGTATACAGAGCATGATGAATATATTTTTAGAAAATTTAGTAGACAAGCGACGAACGGGCGACCACCATTTGGAAAGCCCTGGAAATAACATTCCCCCCAAATGTACTAGTTTTTGTACACATCTATGTATGCATTTATACTAATGATGGGGGTATCCGTCATATAAATAGGGGGCTTTATGGAAGTAAGATTTTTTCCCAAATATAGGAATACTATGTATAAAAATACTACCATTTCAGTACTCTGTCTTATTTTATTGCTCTGCTTGTCAGCATGTGGAAACAATGCGGGAACACCAGTAGCAAGTGGGACACCATCAAAGGAGGCACTACCAACACCGACCGCGACGGCAACTCACAGGCCGAGTACAGGCTTAATCCCAGCTTTGCCTACCACACAGCCTACAGCGAAGCCGACAAAAGGGACAACACCTGTAGCAACACCAACCCAAAAGCCACCTCAACCTGTTGGCGGCAACGGTGGTACTGCTACTGGTGGCAATGGCGGTGGTAACGGTAGTGGTGGTACTAATACTAGTCGCCCTCTCCTTGCCTTTTATTATTCATGGTACACCCCTTCGACGTGGTGCAGTTGCCGTATGTCTGATCTTCCTACAACACAATATAATTCGAGCGATGACACCACCATTAACCAACAGGCCACGGAGGCAGCGGGTGCTGGTATCACTGGCTTTATCAGTTCCTGGTGGGGTCCTGGTGATGTAACTGACACAAATTTCTCTAAACTCCTGGCACATTCTGCCGCACTTGAAAGCAGAACAGGCGCTCATTTTGCCTCAACAATTTACTTTGAGAGTGACGCTCCCACACTCAACGGCACAGCAAATATGGTGAATGCATTAAACTATATGGCGACACACTATAGCAATGACCCCCACTTCCTGCACTGGCAAGGCAAACCCGTGTTCTTCTTCTGGAATCCATTAGGGGGAGGACGCACGATGGCACAATGGGCCTCCATACGCAGTCAGGTGGATCCCAACAATCAAATGATCTGGTCTGCTGAAGGCGTTTCAATGACCTTGTTGAATGTTTTTGATGGCATTCATCTCTTTAGTGGTGGCTATTGGGGTATTCAACATGGTGACATGCCGACAGTTGATCGGGGTTTTCGTAACCAAATCAATGCATATAATGCTGCGAATAACACTCATAAGATATGGGCGGCGGGTGTCATACCCGGCTATGACGACACGCGTATTCCTGGACGCACAGGCACCTATATTGTGCCGCGCAACAATGGTGCGACCTATCAGCAAAGTTGGGCGGGTGCGCTCTCAAGTCAGCCCGACTGGATTACCATTACCAGTTTTAACGAGTGGTTCGAGGGTGCAACGATCGAACCAAGCGTAATGTATGGCAATCAATATCTCACCCTCACACAACAATTTGCAAAACAATGGCACGGCTAGGTCAAATTGATTAGTTATTCGCCTCTAAGCCGAGTTTTTGTATAAAAACACAACAATTTCTCCTCTCTTTTAGACTATTAGAACATCATTAGTTTTTATCTATTCACCAAATATATGACTCTTTTCGATAGGCTTATACGTGATACTATCAGTCGAAGCAAAAGACGATGTTCTTGGTGAACGTCACTAACATATTGTAAATTGTAAGTAAAGAAGGAGAAATATCTTGGCAACTCATACTACTATAGTAGCTGCCGCATTTGAGCGAGAGGGTGATGCAAGGCGTGCTCTTGATGCTCTCAAGCAGGCAGGATTTGGTTACGATCAGGTTGGTGTTGCAACACAGGGACAGGGCAACGTCAATCTGCTCCGTGATTTGACAGACCTGGGTGTCGCACGCGATTATGCTTCCTACTACGCCCAGGAATACAAGAATGGCCGTACTGTAGTGTCAGTCAGACCTGATGGGCGTGATCAGGAAGCGCATGATCTTCTCCATCGCTATAACGGTTTCGACTTTGAACATCAGTCTGGGTACAATCAGCAGAGCAGTTATGCTACCAACCAGACCGTTACTGACCAGACAACAACTGGTCGTGCGAATGTTGCTGCAAACCAGGGTATGGTTGCTGATCGTACTGCAGCCGACTACGCACAGGATGAGTTCCATCAGCCACGTTCTTTGAGACTTCGTGAGGAGCGCCTCAATGTCTCGAAAGAGCGCGTACAGGCTGGTGAGGTCGAACTGCACAAGGAAGTTGTTTCAGAGCAGAAGACAATCAATGTTCCTGTCACACACGAGGAAGTGGTCATTGAGCGCCATGCAGTTACCGGTGGCACGGTTGACAACACGCCTATCGGCGAAGGCGAGACTATTCGTGTTCCTGTAAACGAGGAGCAAGTCAACGTTACGAAGAATACAGTCGTAACTGGCGAAGTCGCAATTGGTAAGCGTGCTGTTGAAGAGAATCAGCAAGTGACCGATACAGTTCGTCGTGAAGAGGCCCGTGTTGATGAGCAGGGTAATCCAATTGTTCACAGAACACAGAATGAGAACCTGCGCACTGGCACAAACAACGTTGATGACCCAAGAACAAATCGAGGCAACCTCTAAGCAACTGAATATTATAGAGAGGGTAACGAAAGTTATCCTTTTTTTGTCCAGCCCCTCTTGCTGCGCTGTATATACAGCGCAGCAAGAGCGGGCATTTCTTTTATCGATTCCGTTATCTAATGCGTGCATAAACACTTATGCAATGGGCTTGCCCCTGTCATGAGAATGTTGCAGCTTTGAGGACTTTCAAAAGGCCGGGATGGTTTCATGGGCTCTCCATCCTTTGAGGGGAAACTGGGAGACCCTTGCGGTCTCCCAGCATTTTTACCAGTTTCCCCCAAAGGATGGAGAGCCGTTTCATGTCGCTACTTGACACCCGTACCATAGAATGATACTATTTAAGTGGATTTATATGCCATTAAAGAGCAGGGATGAGATAAAAAATGAAACGGGCATTTCCGTTAGCAGTCCACGCAGCCGCATGAGCGATTTCGCCAGAGCTTGTGTGGCAGGAAGTAGTGGCACTATATGATGCAAGGACTTATTTGAACGCCAAGTGAGTCCTATCCAATGTCGGTTTCAGCATCTTCTGTGGTCCCCACCCTCCTTTGTTTGACTCTCCATTATCATGGCGTGTGTCGCTAGATCAAAACACTCTCTTGTACAGATTGTGTTGTTGTGATACTGTGCGGCACCGTGTGCTTTCCATCACATTCCATGCGCGAGGGTATGCTCAAGCAATTCCGCACAATTTTTATGCTATTCGTCAACTCACATGCAAAGCACACGCAAAAGGATACATTCTACATGCTACAAGTCAATCGTATACGGCTCTCGTATGGGCCGCGCCTTATATTAGATAACATTTCATTTACTGTTGCACCAGGAGAAAAGGCTGGACTAATCGGCGTCAACGGCGCAGGCAAAAGCTCGCTCCTCAAAATTGTCGCAGGCGTTCAGGAGTCCGATGGGGGCAATGTTTCGCGTCCACGCACCCACGGCTACCTCTCGCAGGATATTGCACATGAAGCACCCGTCGAAGAGGGCAGTACCGTTCGTGACTTCATTTTCACAAGTACGGGACTCGATAAAGCTCTAGCAGACTACGAAATGCTCTCGATGAAAATCGCTGAGACGCAGAACGGTAATTTGCCCGCGCTGCTAGAACGCTTTTCAGAGGCACAAGAATCTCTTGACCTGCTTGGATATTACGATGCTGATGCACGTATTGAACAGCTTATCGCAGGCTTGAACATTGGTGGTGTTACGCTTGATCGCCATGTCACTACCTTAAGTGGCGGCCAGAAGACAAAGCTCGCACTTGTACGCTTGCTTTTCCAGGCTCCTGAACTGCTTCTGCTCGACGAGCCGACAAACTTTTTGGACGTTGACGCAACGACCTGGCTAATGGACTTTCTCGACACCTACAATGGTGCGCTGCTCATCATCTCGCACGACCTGGACCTGCTTGACCGCAGCATCAACAAGGTGCTGCGCTTGAACGAGTTCACCCATAAGCTAGAAGAATATCGTGGCACCTACTCGAACTATCTTACAGCAACAGGTGACGCACTTGCATTAATGGAGCGCACCAAAGCGCAGCAAGACCGCGAGATTGCGCGTCTCCGCAAAACGTCAGAGAAGCTGCGTGGCTATGGCGCAACGCGTGTAAGTCAGCGTATCGCCATGGATAAGCGCGTTGCGGTGCTCGAAGCAAGCCAACCTCATCTGCCGCAGACGAGCCGCAAGATCAAGATTGATTTCCCTGTGCGTATGCCAAGTAGTCAGCTTGTGGCGCAGGCCGATCATCTGCATAAACGCTATGATACAAAAGTCATCCTGGAAGATATTAGCTTTGAAATCGTGCGTGGACAACGCCTTGTCATCGTGGGACTTAACGGTGCAGGTAAAACCACGCTTCTGCGTAGCATGCTTGGCTATACACCATTGAATTCTGGCAAGGTGACGATGGGTGACCGTGTACGCATCGGCTACTATGCGCAGGAAAACGAGGGACTGGATTACGAGAATAAAGTACTCGATGAGGCTACCGATGTCTTGCCAGAGGATAGTAAGCGCGTTCGTGGTGTTCTGGGACGTTTCCTTTTCAACGGAGATCGGGTCTATCAGAAAATTGGTACACTTAGCGGCGGTGAGAAGACACGTTTAGCGCTGGCAAAAATGGTGCTTGACGGTCCTAACTTACTGGTACTTGACGAGCCAACAACCAACCTCGACGCTATGTCGCGGAACATTATTGGCGAGGCGCTTGGCAGTTATAACGGCACCATTATCGCTGTAACTCACGATATTGCATTCGTCAAAAACCTCAGGCCCAACACATTGCTCATGATGCCCGAAGGCAGAATACTGCCCTACGATGAGAAGTACGACGCTATGCTGGAACGTGCATAATCGTCTCGCACAATAGTAAGTGGCATAAAGAGTTCGCGTGCGAACTCTTTATGCCACTTACTATTGTGCGAAAGAGACCTACGCCTTTGCATGACGGTAGGTGAAAATGTGATGGAAAGAGAAGTTATAGACCAGAACAAGTATTAAAGCTGCGGCCTGCGCAATAATTGCGGGAAGATGACCGACAGAACTAAAGCCGAATTCGATAAGAAAGGTGAGTAGACTACCTCCAACAGAGGTCAATTGGAAACGTGCACAACGCGCTATCCATGAGCGATTGCGCCCGGGCAAATATCGAAACGTGAAGTGATCATTTGGAATGAAATTTGCCATAATTGAAATTTCTGCTGCCAGAACAGAGGCAATTATATTATGTGTAGTGGTACTTACCGGTAGAGGAATGTGATAAAAAACAACATAGAAAACCACAAGGTTCACTATTGCCGCAATACCACCAAAGAGCACAAACGTAGACAAACGCTGCAATAAGCCTGCGCGCCCACGCGTTATCATATCAGCAACATCTAACAGAGCATTGACAATTCCCCACGGAGTAGGGCGATAACTTTGGGGCTTTACAAGTGGTGTTGAGGGAAGTATCTCTTGCAGAATTTGTTCTTGTGCCAGCAAATCAGCTGACTCAACGATATCCAGACTATCATTTTGCGTTAAAAGGCGTTCCATCCGTTATACGTACTCCAAACTAAGCATACATAATTTCCATACCATTTTCAAGACGGTTCCCGCGAGACGAAAGTAACACGCTAGCCATATTTACAGGCGTGTAACAAGGTTTAGGCACGTTTGTCACATATGTGTGACAAACGCGCCTAAACCTTGTTACTGGCTTAAGTAGTGCTAAATGCGGAACGCTCGCCGCACGTTTGAGTCAAGGAGGAAGTAGAGCAAGATGATGACAGGGATAATCATTTGAGCAATATTACCAGCCACTGTACCTGTCCCTCGTATCAACGCGATAATGTTTGGAAGCAGGCTAAGCGCCTCAATAATGATAACGGACCAGTATGCCCAGCGTCGTAATGTCCACAGGCCGAAGACAAGTAGGAGCGTAACAACACCTATGATAATAAAGATAGTTCCTATGCCAACACCAAACGTGTCTACAAATTTGGCAATTATCGTATGCCCGTGCTGCACAACTCTACGACTAAGCGAGTTTGCAGCAAGAATGAGGAGAATGCCTGCGATGACTTCAAGCAAGCCCTGAAGGCCTAGCAGGACAGCCATAATCGTTACGCCGCGCGGACGTTCCCGATGAGCCATCATCGTGTTTTCCGCCCTGGTTTCCATCCTGTTTTCCATAAGAGTTTTCCCTTCGTGAGAACAAAAGAGACAATCTGAACCGATTGACAAAGTATTCAGTTGTTAGATTTTGACAGTGTTCATCTGCTCTACTTTACCACATATGGAACGTAGTTTGCACATGGGGAAAACGAGGTATACCCACTACAAGAGTAGCCTATCACCTCGTATGGATACCAGAGGAGATGCCTTCTAAAAATACGTATGCTCATCGTCTTGTTAGTATCTCTACTATAATTTTAAGGTGGAAATAGAAGTTGTTCTTGCGAAGTGAGAAGTCCGTCTATATTGAGACGCCCTCCGCCTGATATATAAATCAGGCGGAGGGCGTCTCAACAATGACTATAGCGAAAGTGCTACACGAGGTTTGTTCGACGCTCAATTCCGGCTAGTGCTTCGTTTGTGACACCCCATTTGTTTGCAAACTTGCGGTAGGTACCATCGGACTTCACTGCATTGAAGGCCGCCTGCATTGCGGTCAGCATAGAAGTGTCGCCCTTGCGTACCGCGATACCTTCCTGAGCCGCATTGACAACATTACCGCCAACCTCAAACTGTCCAGGATTGAGTTTGTTGTAGTAGTCAGTTACAGGTGAGTCCTGATAGGTTGCGACAACACGCTTGTTTACCAACAACTGAATCACATCGGTTTGGCTTGCCAGGATGGTTAAGCTAATGGGCTTTTTGCCCTTGTTCACGCAGTCTTTGCTCCCAGCAGTGAGGTCATCTTGCTCAACGGTTGCTTTCTGCACACCAATATTTAGGCCACAAAGGTCCGCGACAGCCTTAAGATTCATGGGATTGCCTTTGGCAACGAGTAACGATTCACCAGCGTTGAAATAAGGAATGAAATCAGCCTTTTTCTTACGCTCATCATTAATGGTTACAGCAGAAATCACGACATCGAAGCGTTTGTTCGAGAGATTGTCGATGATCGTAGTAAAGTCTGTCTTGACAACGTTTGGTTTTAGCCCCATACGCGCGGCCATTTCGCTAATCAAGTCTACGTCGAAACCCGTATACTTGTTCGTCTTTGTATCTAGAAACTCCTGTGGCGGGTAGGTTGTATCACTGCCTACAGTAAGCGTTCCAGGAGCAATGAGATCATTTGGAGCGGTTATGCTTGGCTTTACCGTAGCTGTTGGGCTACTATTACCCCCACTACCAGAACTTGTGCTACCACAGGCTGAAAACAGGAGCGACAAAGCCGTCAAAAGACCGAATAAAAGGACGGCAAGATGTCTTTTGGGGTGCTTGAGAGATTGCATGGAAAAGTGACCTCCTCTAGTACACAGGTAGTTACGGGTATACATGGTATACATGGTATACATGGTATGCACGAGCATCCAAAACAGTACTACCGCGTTGTGAGTTTACCTGATTGCTTTATATACGAAGATATATGCGTAACTCTCACCAATTCATAAGCAAAAGGACAATAGTAGTTCATTACAGAGCAAGCTAGCTAGCTCCTGTATAGTATAATCACGATACAGCTCGAACAAGGCGTGCTATACCTCTATCAGCAGGGAGCAGTAATGCATAGACACAATGAGCAAACATGGTATGAAGACGTACAAAGCTATACAAAACAGCTTGTACAAATCCATAGCGTTAGCCCCGGTAAAGGGGAATGTCGGGTCGCAGAAGCAGTGCTTGGCCTTCTTTGTAAAGACAATGCACGTGAAAAGTATACTGAGGTTGGGCTTGACCCACTTGAAGGTGATCCACACGAACGGCAAAATGTCTACGCTTTTCTCAAGGGACAGAGTGCGGCAACAATTGTACTCCTAAGCCATATTGATACGGTCGGCATACAAGACTATGGGGCGTTAGAGCCATTCTCACTCGAACCTGATGTCCTTGCCACGAAGCGGGCAATGCTCGGCTCGGTACTTCAAGGCACAGATTCAGACGATTGGATGTTTGGGCGCGGTGCTGGCGATATGAAAAGCGGTGTCGCGGTCAATATCGCTCTAATACGTTATTTTGCGCAACATGGGCCACACTTTCCACTGTCACTACTCTTTTTAGCTACAGCAGACGAAGAAAACGAATCGGCAGGGATGTTACAAGCGGTGCGCTTGCTTACGCGTATACGTGAACAATACAGTCTCACCTATATCGGTGCAATCAATACAGACTACACAACAGCACAATATGCAGGCGACCCACACCGCTATGTCTACAGTGGCAGCGTTGGAAAACTCTTGCCTGGCTTCCTCTGCATTGGTCGTGAGTCCCATGTAGGGACAGCCTTCAATGGTCTTGATGCAAACCTGCTTGCCGCTGAACTCATTCGCTTGGTCAGTATGAATGACGAACTCTGTGATGTGGCACAAGGACAAATTACTGCTCCCCCTGTTACTTTGCGAGCGGCTGATCTCAAGACACATTACAACACGCAACTACCACTTACAGCTTACTTTTACCTCAATGTCTTAACCTTTACCACAACACCACAGGCATTGCTTGAACGCTTACGTCACTATGCGAAGTCAGCTTTAGCAGAGGTACTAGGACGCATAGACAAAACTGAGGCGCGTTGGAGAACGATAGGTGGAATACAGGAGCAAGAGGTACAGGTCCGTACAGGAGTTGTGCTGACCTATGCAGAATTATATCAGGAAACGGTACAGCATCTGGGCGAGCAACAGGTACACGCTGAACTTGACGTGGAATGGAAACGATGGCCTGCAACGCTAGATAAACGTGAACGCAGTTTGCACCTCGTACACAGGCTGTGGACAATAAGTGGAAGGCAAGGGCCAGCCTTTGTGCTCTATTACTCGCCGCCGTACTATCCACATGTGGCGACAAAACAAGGCCCCTTGCAAGACGTGATAACAGAAGTTGTTGCGGCGCATCCCGACGTACAACTCGTCCAGCAGGAGTATTTTCCCTATCTCAGCGATCTCAGCTATTTACACTTGGACGCTGATATCGACCCCTCTGTACTGAAAGCAAACATGCCGATTTGGCAGGAACCAGAGGCACTGGGGGCAGGATCCTATTATCTACCACTCGAAGCTATCGAGAAACTGAACATTCCTGTGGTGAATTTCGGAGTCTACGGCCAGGGGGCGCACCAGCGCAACGAGGGTGTTCTTATGTCCTATTCGTTTGGTACGTTACCAGAACTCATGTGTGAAACAATCGAGCGATTAGCGCGACGCCTCTAGACACGTCACACCTTGTGCGCCAACAATCGCGCTATGTACGGTATTACGTGGAAGAATCATACAATCGCCCGGGTTGAGATTCACAAATTCGGCGTTTCCTTCTGCGTCCTTCTGTTCCGGCAATACAAAACGGATGGAACCTCGCACACAATACAATACTTTCTCGTAAGCGTGAGTGTGTGCTGCATACGGATAATTGGCATTGTTTGACCATGTATAGGGGGAGAGTCCTTCGCTTTGCATCTGTTCGCGTAACTCCGGCTCCGTTGGTGGTGTTGACTTTTGCCAGCGAATAATTTGCATCATTAGCCTTTCATAAGTAGGCAATTTGGTGGGGTGGGAGGATTCGAGTGCCGAATTTTATCAAGTTCTTCAAACATATTATCTGGTAGGTCGCTCCATGCCCCCGCAGGATCTTCCCAATGTTCCACCAAGGATGTCTTATGCGGAAAGTCTTTAATACGACCACGTGCAAAAGCCTCGTGTTCAAGGGCTTCTATGTAGTCTGCAATCTCTTCTCGTGTCTCTTGCGGAAGATGTTCCAAGTGTGGTAACACCTCTTGTAGACGATCAATCATCATGTACTCCTCGACTATATACCATTCAATACTTTCTCCCACTATGTAGTATAACATAGGAAGCATGTTACAGTGGTTCCTTATGGTTATTAGGAATAATAAGGAATACTTATGTTCTTTGTAGACAAGACCTGCTATGAGGAGTAGAGAGTACCCCTAGGAGTTTCATTGCGCATGACTATTGATACGCAATCATCAGAGTGGCTTGCTACTCTTGCGCTCATTGAAGCATTTCTTGAGGCAGAGCAAAAGACTCGCAAGCTTCCAGGTCTCTCTGTTGCGATTGTATACGATCAGGAAATTCTCTGGACAAGAGGCTTTGGTTTCGCTAATATCGAACAATGCATGCACCTGTCTTCCTCGACCCAAATTGGAATGAAGCAACTGGCATCAGTTGGCGTGTTGAACGAATTCAGAATCATACAACTATTGGGCATAGTGGAGGACTCTATGGCTTCTCTACTGATGTTCTTATTGTACCTGCCTTGAAGTTGGGTCTTGCCCTCTTCATAAATACAACAACCGATGCAAATAAGATAGATCGTTCTATCCTTGAATTTCTGTTTCCGACCTTCAATCAGCTTCTACAACGCCAACAAACAGAGGTTTCTTCTGTCTCACCACTTCCACCTACACAACCTGAGTGGGCACGTTATGAAGGACGTTACACCGAACCTGGCATGCGGCAATCGTTTGAGGTACATCTGAAAGATGACAGACTGATCGTCGTGCTTTGGGGGACTGAAGTGACCTTGTTACCAGAAGAAGAGCATCGCTTCCGCATGCAAGATGGTCCATTTAATGGTGAGTTTATTCGCTTTGTGCTCAATGATGACGGTGTGGTTATGCATGCAAGAACTTCGGGACTCATGTTTGTACGCGAGTAAAATAAAAGAAAACATTGAGAATATTTTCTAGTTTTTCCTTGTCTCTACTCCATTCACATGGTACACTTAGAACAAGCGTTTTATGTTAAGTGTATCAGGAGCGTTATGTCTATCTCCTCTTCCATAGCAAGTATGCAGAGGCAACCCACGATAGAGAGTCAGGACGAGTATCTGTTCGGGTGGGACCCAACCCCTGGCATCGTTTCGGTTTGGGCTTCGCGTGATGGACGCGCCATTCTTTGGCAGCGTGTGAAGGGGTCTGAGGGCGAACGGGTACAGTGTACAGAGGAGCATTTTCGTCCATGGCTTTTTGCCGCTACCTTGGAAGACCTCAAGCAGCTAGGACCTGCTCTGTTACCATCTGATGCACCTGGAGCAGAGAAGAGTCTTGTAAGCTATCATACTCTGGATGGCCCAACAGAGTCATATCGCTATCTCCTCTCGACACGAGATGGGAGCTTTCTTGAGCGTACCTTGTGTGCTGGTGCATCACGTCGATTGGGTCGTCACATTACGAGCCTTAACGATCTCTCAGACGACTACTATCGCGTTGGTCCTGTCGAACAGTATCTTATGCTCACGGGACGCGTTTACTTTCGCGGTCTGACGTATCATGACCTGCATCGGATGCAGTTTGACCTTGAGACAACCGCGCTCGATCCTCACCGTGGGCGTATTTTTCTGGTTGCTGTGCGTGATAATCGTGGCCTTGCTACCATTTTAGAAGCCCCAACACCTGACGACGAAGCACGCCTGATTGCTGAGCTTTGCGCCCTTATACGGAAGCATGATCCCGACATCATCGAGAACCACAATCTGTTCGGCTTCGATCTGCTGTTCCTGGAAGAACGCGCATCTCTACTAGGCATACCACTAGAATTGGGGCGTAAAGGTGGTCCGACACGATTGGAGCGGCGAGAAGAGACACTGGCAATCGGGCCAGAGGCGCGAAAACGTGTGCGCTATAGCGCTGCAGGGCGCGAACTGATTGATACGCTCGACTCAGTAAGAAGACACGATTTTGTCGTGCGTGACATGCCAGGACACCGGCTTAAAGAGGTGGCACGCTACTTTGGTATTGCCTCACCTGAACGTGTGTATATCGAAGGGGCAGCTATTTTTGATACTTATCGACGGAACCCTGACCTGGTAAAGCGCTATGCCCTTGATGATGTAAGCGAGGTTGATGGTTTATCACAACGCTTGCAAGGTGCGCCGTTCGCACTAGCCAGTATGGCTCCACGTCGTTATGAACGGCTTGCTTCAGCAGGGCCAGCGATGGGTATTCTCGAACCAATTCTTGTACGCGCCTACCTACGCGCTGGTGCGGCACTTCCTCGACAAGCAGGAAAGAGCAGCAGTGGCGAAATGCATGAAGGAGGCGCTGCCCATCTCTTGGCAACAGGTGTTGCAGAACAGGTGGTAAAAGCCGATGTAGCTTCACTCTATCCCTCGTTGATGCGTACCTTCAAGATTGGACCCGCCTGTGATCGCTTGGGCGTGTTGTTACGCGTACTCAGCCTGTTAACTGATCTACGACTTTCGCACAAAGCCGCGGCCCGCACTGCTCTCCCTGATTCGGTTGAAGCAAATCATCACAATGCAACTCAAGCCGCGATGAAGATACTGATCAATGCAGCTTATGGCTACATGGGTGCAGGAACAATGGCACTCTTCGCCGATAGCCGTGCCGCGGATGAGGTGACGCGACGTGGACGTACCATTCTTGCCCAGGTCCTGGAAGCATTGCGTAAACGGGGAATGGCGTTAATCGAGGCTGACACCGACGGTGTATATTTCTCAGTACCAACAGGTTGGACAGAAGAGCAGGAACGGGCAGTTGTAGAGGAGATTGGCGCGGAATTGCCAGCAGGTATTCGCCTGGAATACGAGGGACGCTATCGTGCTATGCTCAGCCATGAAATCAAGAATTATGCACTATTGACCTACAGTGGAAGGCTGGTTGTTCATGGTGTTGCGCTCCGTTCCAGCCGTGCCGAAGCGTTTGGAGAACGCTTTTTGCGCCAAGCATTGTACTGCACAATGCTAGGTGACATACGTGGAGTACAGCAAGTGTATCTTGATATGGCCCAGGCTTTGCGTACTCGTGCGTTGCCAGCATCAGATGTAGGTGCAAGAGTACGTCTCTCCAAAACGCCCGAAGCCTATAGCGCATCGCGTGCCACACATCCAGAACCACAATATGAGGCGCTATTGAACGCTGGCCGGACACGCTGGTTTCCTGGTGAACGCGTGCGCTTCTACCGCTCACAAGCCAAGAAGTACGTCTGGCTGCCAGAGGAGACTGAAGAGGCCGCTATCGGCAACGAATGGAGTCAGGACGACGAAAGCGAGGATGAAACGCTAGAAAGCACAGCATCCTCGCTGCATGAAGAGGTGGCGAACCGTCGTGATTATGATGTTGACCATTATCTCCGTGTACTGGTCACCTCCTATGCAGCACGCCTGCGTAAAGCTTTCACGCCCGACGACTTTACACAACTCTTTCGTGTCGAAGAGCAACCAGGGCTGTTTGATCTGCCTATTGAAGATATTCAACCGCGCTGGATTCGTGCGTAGTAGACTGTGCTACAATGATACATATTTACCCTACTACCTTTGAATAAATTTCCACTAATGTGCTTGTTGCTTCCTTTTCGCCAACAAGGGGCTTGAGTTCCTGCTCTAAGCCGTGCAGATTTCTATAGCGTGCTTCTATCGAGTCATGTGAGGCTACGATTGCAGGTTCCTCGAACACACGACGTATCGCCTGACACTCTAAATCTATCTGTTCACGAATGCGTGCAATCTCACTCTTGTGTCCCATGAACCCTCTTTTCCTCTGGTGTTATCGCCACTGGAAGATGTTCATGCATAATGGTCATGCCATGCACACGCTTTTCTGCTCCCAGAAACCTTTGCCTTTTCGCGCGTGTCGCTGCGATCTCAGCAATCTTGGTGTGCAGTTCCACCTCATCTTTCACATAAACCAGGAACGCGTTATCATACAGGTATCGTCCAGTTTCATCGCGCACCTCGAAACGCAACAGATAGAGATGTGCATCGGGGATGCGTTGCAAGGGCATTGTGTCTCGTTCGTAGATCATTGTTGCTTTTCTTTCCTCTTTTGTCTCATAACTTCTTGAGCAGGTATCGAAGCTAAGAGTACACGAAAGAAAGCAACTCATCACGGTAAAACCTATTGTCTTTCTAGTGAGTTTTATAGATGTACAGACAAAGAAGTATATTGATATCTACAGGCAGAAAAGAGTACAATAGTTCCAATAAAGCTCCGCACGATAACAAGAAGACTTGAGGTTGCCTGGCATCCCGTTTTATTCAGTACAGAACGAGGTAATGAGGAGCAAACGTTGAGTGGGTCTACTTATTTGTAGTAAAAGAGGGTTGACATTGTATGAGCCGATTATCTCGTTATGAAAACTTTCCTCCTGGAAAGTACGGACTTCCACATATGGGAAGCGTAATTGTTGCTCATCGACAAAAGCTAGGATGGACCCAAGAGTATCTTGCAATTGTTGCTGACGTTGACAAACAAACCGTTGCCTATTGGGAGAATCTGATGTACCTGTCGGACATGGACCGTCGTATCTTTTTGTGCAAAGTATTAAAAATTTTTCCGCCTACTCTGCTTGGATTAACATGGTGCAGCGTGATTGAAGGTGAGAAAACGCAAGAGTATATCAACTCATTCAAGCGAATGTCAGAGCTTTTGGTAGAAAACAGCTACGGCTTGTATGAGGAGTTGCTTGCCTTTGGCTATGAAGGTATTGATAACAAAGGCGTTTCGCCAGAGATGGCATATCGGTTTCATAAACATCTGCAAGAGCTTGAGAAGCTCGTTGAGCACGCACCAGAGGTAGAAAGAGAGCAATGGATAGACCTGCTTGGTCGCTTCTATCAACTTGTAGCAAACATCGCTCAACAACATCAAAGACATGAGCAAGCTTTAAGTTATGCGAATAAAGCAGTTGATTTTGCCTTTTCATTTGATGATACTGAACTACATGGTTCTGCTCTTTACCGACGTGCAAGAATTCACTTTACACAAAAAAGGCATGACGCGGCTAGGCAAGATATACTAGCAGCAATGGATTATGCGAAAATTGTTCGAACACCTCTTGTGGGAAACATCTATCTTCTCGCTGCAGAGATTAACGCTTTCTATGCACGAGATGATGAAAAGCTGCGTACCCAATGTAAAGCATGGCAAGACAAGGTAGTAGCGGCTCTTTACAACGGAAAAATTGAAAACGATGGAACGTTTTTACGGTTAAATCTTGCTGGTGTTCATCACGAACGAGCAAAGACGTTGATACGTTTTGCCTTGTTTCACACAACAAACGAAGAACTTGCTACCCTGCTTATGCAAACGCATATCCGAGCAAATACGGATTTGCTGAATGAAGCACATGGGGCAATGACATTAGCACGTGAAAATCTTAGTTCTGGTTTTGTTGGATGGGAAAAGAATTTTTATGTTACCGAAGCAAGACTGTATCTTCTTGAGAGGGATTTTGAGAATAGCGCACAAACAGCAAAAAAGGCATTGAAATTGGCAAGCGTCCTACATTCTCAGAAAGTCAAAGATGAGGTAACAGAGTTATATGGTCTGCTAAAAACGTTAGACGCGGAAAACCCCTACGTTCGCAACTTAGGAATAGAGTTAGGAATATACTAATATCCTTAAGATAGTTATGGCTACCTTATTAAATGAGGTAGCCACTTGTCTCTTTCCTATCCCCCCATAACATAATGATGAAACGCTTCTGCATATTTAAACTTATGCTCTACACCCGCAATATGTGCTCTTTCGTGTACCCATGCTTGCACATCCATATGGCTTGTCTGGCTTGCATGACAGCGTAGTGCAGCAATTTTCTTCTCAGTTACGCTGCTAATATCAACCCAATGATTTGCTCGATCTGTAGAGAAATAATAGATGTGCTTCGCATTATGCGGGGTAACGCCATTTTGTAGTTGTTCAGGATAGTACCTCCTCCCACGAGCACAAGCTAGTGCATCAAGCGTACATATTCCGACTGCCCGATGATCGGGATGAACCTCGTTTCGTCGCCACGGGTCGAAGGTGAAGACGACATCTGGTTTCCATTGACGCACCACAAGAGCCAGTTCTCGTCGGAGAGTCATTGTCGGCTCAACTTCTCCGTCATAATATTCTTCTAAAAATGTGACCGTTTGGACTCCTAGCGTCTCGGCAGCATGGCGTTGCTCTTGCTCTCGAAGAGACATAAGACGCTCCTGTGTCATGTCAGGGTCTTCACTCCCTTTATCTCCTCGCGTTACGAAGAGATAATGAATATCTTTTCCTTCACTTGTAAGAAGTGCGATAGTTCCACCGCAAAGGTGTTCGGCATCATCAGGATGGGCCTGTATAACAAGAATGCGCTGTCCTCCTGGTGGCAACAGCACAAGAGAGGGTGTTGGCATTTAATAATCCTTCTTTATTTACATCAATATAACGAGATAAAAATACACGTAGCAATCTTTGTGCATACTGCTCCATATCAATAATAGCACAAGAGACGCCTCACCTCTGCATGTCTGTTGCTGCATATCTAAATGTGCTACATTTGAATCTGTATGGGCAACAACAAAACCGCTAGCAGAGTGAACATCTCAATATGCACCCTTCCATCCGCTTGCGTATCCAAAACTATTTAGAGCATCGCTCACAGCCAGTCATTGGTTGATGTAAGAGCTCTTAGCATATCTTTCTCACTCTTGCACGCCTGACATCCACTCATAAATCCCCAGGAGGTTGCCAGCCCTGTAAGAAAGCAGTGATGTTGGGACACTCTCGTGTCCCAAGCGTGCCTTGCCCCTTGCGGCGCACAACGGTACCTTGACAGCAGCTCCATGTGTTAGCTTGCGCTAGCACATGGAGTTGCTGTCGAAACGTAGATGGAACTCCAATCGTCCTGCGGAATGAAGCTCTGCGCGTTGTCTGTGATGCCAACAACACAGGGTTTCTGCACGAAGGAATTTGTGGCCTGATAGGTTGGTATCCAGGCAACGTCATCGACTAGTTTTTGCTCTGCCTGATTATATTGCTGCATACGGCTTGTCTGATCCGCGTTGCCGTCAGCCTGCTCCATCAATTGCTGATTGGCCTGTTGCTCTGTCGCCAAAGGTGATTTGTTCTGACCATAGTTCAAGCCATTCTTGGATGAGCCTTTATCGAAGATCAGCGTCAACCAGTTCTGTGGATCAGGATAGTCCGCACTCCAGTATAATTCCCACATCTGCAAGCCATTAGGGTTGTTTACCGAATTGCTGCGTTCAGTGAGAAGTTTGGCCTGCTCGATATCCTCGATTTTCACGTTCACACCAAGCGTATCCTTCCACATTTGTTGTACAACAGCAAATTCGTTTCGCGCATCCGCAGCACCTTGTGAAGAGGTCGTCAGCGTTATCGGCGGAAGAGTGGATGCTGTCAAACCTTCCTCCTGTAAACCTTCCTGGAAAAGCTTCTTTGCCTGATCAGCATTGCCGCTCGTACTCTTTACGCCAACGGGTCCTGTAAGATTTGGATTATAACCAGGCATACCACCTGGTACGATATGGTTTGTAGCGATCACTGTATCTTTATAGATACTATGTACAATCTCGTCTTTGTTCACCGCAAGTGCGAACGCTTGACGTATCTTGAGGTTGTCAAACGGTTTCACGAGATAGTTCATAGTATAGAAGTTGACTTTAAGCAAAGGAACCTGATGAAACTGTCCATTCGGGAGTGACTTGGCGTCAGATACTTTCGCTGATGGTACAGGCGCTCGGTCAACCTGGTCAGCTTGATACGCTTTATAGGTCGTATCATTCTGGGCATAAATGGGCATAACCACCTTCTTGACCTGCGGTTGTGCACCAAAGAAGTTTGGATTGGGTATGAAATCAACCTCTTTGCCACGAAGGTACTTCTGAACCTTGAAGGGACCGTTCCCGCCAATACCCTCGCTCAAATGGTCGGCAAAGCTGTTTCCGTACTTGTCGATCATGCTCTTTTCAACAACATAGGAAGTCTGGTAGGTGAGCGTCTGCAAAAAGTATGCAGCTTTTTTGTTTGTCACCAGAATTACCGTCTGAGGGTCGGGCGTCAAGATACTATCATTAATCAGTGTCTTGACCTGACCAGCAGTGCGCTTCTCCGAGTCTTTAATCAAGCCTAGATACGCTGGTGCAACTGGTGAGTTAAGTTCTGGTTTCAATGCGCGGTCAATACTATACGCTACATCAGCAGAGGTGAGTGGTGCGCCATCGCTGAATTTCAAGTTTGGCTTCAGCTTGAAGGTCCACGTGAGGCCATCTGCTGCCAACGAATGCGATGCCGCCAGTTCATCATGCACCTGCAGATGGTCATCAAGCTGAACCAAACCAGTAAAGATCATGTTGATAACAGTAATGGCGGAAGGTTCTGTAGCAAGTGCTGGATCAAATGTTGCAACATCTGCGTAACCACTCAGAGGAAGTACGAGAACTTGTTTATCGGACGAAGCTTTGCCTGGCGACTGCGATGTAGGATTATCGCTACCACCACAAGCGGTCACCAGCATTGCGATCAGACTAAGAAGGATGAGCAGAATTGTTTGTGGGCTTTGCTTGCCATGTAGCATAGATAACTCCCCTTGTACAATAAATATGATGAAAACCTTTTCTTAGTTATTGAGTGTAACATAGAAGGAACACTCTTTCAATTTATGCGATTAATAACATTTAATTATGATTGCTATAAAGAGCATAGCAGCTTCCGAAAAAGGCGGCATGACAGGGGCAAGCCCCTGTCATGCCGCCACTCCTCCGTATCACCCTTGCACGCTTGTTGCCCCATACTCAAATATGCGCTACAATAGCTTGCGGTGCAGTCAATTCACAGTGAGGAAATGTTGTACGTTGAATACTACTGAAGAAACGCTAAAACAATATTTTGGACACGAGGCGTTTTTACCAGGACAGCAAGATATCGTCGAGCATATGCTGGCTGGACGCGATGCCCTCATTCTTATGCCGACAGGCGGCGGAAAATCGCTGACGTATCAGCTACCTGCGTTAATGATGCCGGGTATCACAATTGTTATTTCACCTTTGATTGCTTTGATGCAAGATCAGGTTGACCGCTTACAGGCAAATGGTATCGCAGCAACCTTTATTAATAGTACGCTTGGTGCCGTTGAGCGCTCACAGCGTGAACGCGCGTTACTCAATGGACAACTCAAACTGGTCTACGTGGCACCAGAGCGCTTGATGAGCGACGGCTTCTTGACGCTTTTAGAGCACGTGCATGAAAATATAGGTATTTCATTGATGGCAGTCGATGAGGCGCACTGCGTGAGCGAGTGGGGTCATGACTTCCGCCCGGAGTATCGGCAAATTGGCAGAATGCGCGACCATTTTCCCAGTGTGCCAATGCAGGCATTGACGGCAACAGCTACCGAGCGTGTGCGCGAAGATATCCTCGCTCAGCTTCGACTGCGTGACCCACATATTCACATTGCCAGTTTCAACCGCCCCAACCTCACGTATGAGGTGCGTCAGAAAAGCAAATCTTCTTATGGCGAACTAGTAGAACTTCTACGCAGCATGCCAGACGCACCAGTCATTATTTATTGTCAGAGCCGCAAGAGCGTTGATGCATTAAGCGAAGGCTTACGAAGTGATGGCGTTCGTGCTCTATCTTATCATGCAGGCATGACGAACGAGCAGCGTGCGGAAAACCAGGCGCGTTTCATCCGTGACGATGTATCTGTACTTGTTGCGACTATCGCCTTTGGCATGGGCATTGGCAAGCCAGACGTACGCGCCGTTATCCACTACGACTTGCCACGTAGCCTTGAGGGATATTATCAGGAATCAGGTCGTGCCGGACGTGATGGGCAGCCAGCACAATGCATTCTGTACTTCAACTATGGTGATCGTATCAAGGTCGAGTTTATTATCGACCAGAAGCCAGGTGAGCAAGAGCAACTCATCGCACGACAGCAGCTCAATCAGGTCATGGCCTACTGTGATAGTTCCGATTGCCGCCGTCGCATTCTGTTAGGCTATTTTGGTGAGGTGTGGCAAGAAGAGAACTGTGGCAACTGTGATAATTGTCTACGTGCGCGTGCCCCCGTAGAGATGGAAGACCGCACGATAGATGCCCAAAAGTTCCTTTCCTGTGTTGGGCGTACGGAACAACGTTTTGGCATGACACACATCATCGACGTATTGCGTGGTGCGAATACCAAAAGAATTCGTGATTTTCATCACGATCAACTCTCGACCTATGCGATTGGAAAAGACTACAGTGTCGAGGAATGGAAGCGACTCGCCCATGCACTGCTGCACCAGGGTTTTATGGACATTACTACCGAATTTTCTATTCTCCGTTTGAACACTCGCTCACGCGAAATTCTGCGGAAACAGTGTACATTTGCCATGCCTGTGACGCAAAAAGAAGAGAAGGGCAAAGCCGAACACGATGTACTCGATCCGCAGAGTGCGCGACTCTTCCAGCACCTGCGCAACCTACGCAAACAGATCGCCGACGATCAAGGCGTTCCTCCCTATGTCGTCTTCTCGGATACCGCATTGCGTGAAATGGCTCAACAGCGTCCGCAGACACGTGAACATTTCGCCAGGCTTTCAGGTGTTGGCAGCAGCAAGCTAGCAGCATACTTCACAACCTTCACTGAAGAAATCGGTAACTATTGCGAACGAAATAACATTCCGATGGAGATTGCACCTTCAGTTGTACAGAAAAAAAGTATCGCGGATAAACTCCCTCCGACCCACATGCCGCACTCGCGTATGCAAACGCTGATGTTATATGAACAGGGGCACAGTATCGAAGAAATTGCAAATGAGCGAGGCCTGACGACAAGCACTATCGTCAATCATCTCGCCGAACTGATTGAGCTGGGTGAATCTATAGATGTTGCCCCCTTGATAGCAGAGGGACACTATCAGAATATCGTGGATGCGATAGAACAGCTTGGCGATGGAGCACTGAGGCCGCTCAAAGATTTCCTGGGTGATGACTATTCGTTCGACGAGATTCGCCTTGTCCGTGCCCTGATGCGAAAATCCTGATGAACAAGGAGCAGGCATGAACGCTTGCTTACGGTAGGGACAGATGTGATACATTACTACTACCCAATCATAGATGATGATTACATTAGAAAGGTGACAAAGATGACTTCCTTACCTCCATCAATACTTTCCCAGCAAAGCACAAGCGATCAATACGCTCCTAAGAAAGAAGATAAGTTTAGTTTTGGCCTATGGACCGTTGGCAATCGCGGGCGTGATCCCTTCGGCGAATTTGTGCGACCCGCGCTTGACCCTGTGTATAGCGTGCAGCAACTTGCTAAGTTGGGTGCATGGGGCATCAACCTGCATGACAACGACCTTGTGCCGTTTGATGCCACTCCCTCTGAGCGTGACCGTATTGTGAACGAGTTCAAAAAAGCACTTTCCGATAATGGCATGGTTGTTCCAATGGCGACAACCAATCTTTTCTTTCACCCTATTTTTAAAGATGGTGCTTTCACATCGGTTGACCCAGCAGTTCGTGCCTTCGCATTACAGAAAACACTGAACGCGATTGATCTGGGCGCAGAGCTTGGCGCGTCAACCTATGTGTTTTGGGGTGGGCGTGAAGGCGTCGATGCAGAAGCGAGCAAAGACCCTGTAGTTGCGCTTAAGCGTATGCGTGATGCAATCAACTTTGTGTCGCAGTACGTGCTTGACAAGGGCTATAAGATGCGGTTCGCGCTAGAACCTAAGCCGAACGAGCCACGTTCAGATACCTATCTACCAACAATTGGGCATATGCTCGCTTTCATTTATACGCTTGAGCATCCTGAGTTGGTTGGTGTCAATCCAGAGGTAGCACATGAGCACATGGCCGGTCTCAACTTTGTGCATGGCGTGGCGCAAGCACTTGAAGCTGGCAAGCTATTCCACATCGACCTCAACGATCAGAAAGGGCCGCGCTTCGATCAAGACTTCCGCTTTGGCAGCGAAAATATCAAAACGGCTTTCTTCCTGGTCAAGTTGCTTGAAGATCAGAAGTACGATGGCCCGCGACACTACGACGCGCACTCCTACCGTACTGAAGATGAGGCAGGCGTTTGGGACTTCGCGCTCGGCTGCATGCGTACCTACAATATGCTCAAAGAGAAGGCGCATCGCTTTAACACCGACTCAGAAATTCAGGCGTTACTAGCTGAAATCAATAGTGGGGACCAAAGCTACGGAGGCCTTCTAAGTGGCTACAGTACGGATACTGTTAATAGACTCAAGGCTGCTACCTTTGATATAGAAAAGCTAGCGCAACGTGGCTATCGCTATGAGAAGTTGGATCAATTAACAATCGAGCTTATCCTGGGTGTGCGATAAAGCGCTTTAATGCATAAACTTGAATACTGTAGGTGCTTTCATTCATGACGCCCGCGTTCAGCATTACAAGCGGAACGCGGGCGTCATGAATGAAAGCACCTACACTCTATAAAATTAAATATACAAAAGTACATAAATATTGACGTGCCTTTCCATTCTCATTATGCTATGCCCAACCTATCATGTGGGAAGAGAAGTTATGTCATGGATATACACCCGGATTTATATCAGTACTGTACACAATATCACAACATCATAAGTCCTGAGCAGAAAGCTATCATTACACACGAACGAGGACCACTCTTAGTGATTGCTGGTCCTGGTTCTGGAAAAACCTATAGTCTTACAATGCTGGCAATGAATTTGCTGCTTCAAGGGCTTGCAAAACCCACTGAACTGATTCTTTGTACATATACCGAAAAATCTGCACTTGAAATTCATGGTCGTCTCACACAGATAGCACGCGCAGTTAACTTTAATCAAGACCTTTCGCAAATGCGTATTGATACTATTCACGGCATATGCACCAAAATTATTGCAGAGCATGTACAGGATACACCCTTAGGCAACGGATATGAAACGCTCGATCAGTTTCCGCAGCAGTTGCTGATCTTTGAACATCTTGAAGAGTTTTGTGATGCTCCATCACAGCAAGTATTTCAGGAGCGTTGGGGAACACGCTGGAAGATTGCGAAGGGACTACAGTTTTGCTTCGATAGAATTGTCGATGAACTGATTCTTGACGATCTCACACAGGCATATCCTTTCTTCAGTAAGGACTATTCTCAACAAACTCGCGAATTTTTGCAGAGTATTACACGTAGTTACATTGCCTATCAACGAATGCTAGGAAAGACGCACTGCGTCGATTTCGCACACCTACAAAAAATTGCTCATATGTTGGTTACAGATTCACAAAAGGCAACGTACATCACACAAGGGATAAAGTATGTCCTCGTTGACGAATATCAGGACACAATTTATATCCAGGAGCAAATCCTGATACAACTTGCCTCCGCAACTGGCAATCTCTGTGTTGTCGGCGATGAGGATCAAGCCTTGTACCGTTTTCGTGGCGCGACAGTACGCAATATCCTTGAATTTACAAAAACATGCGAAGCGCAGAAGACATTTCCACTCTGTAAAACGGTACAGCTTACAACCCATTATCGTTCCCATCCCCAAATTATTGATACATGCAATGACTGGATGAGTAGAACATACTGGCATAATCCCAGTGGCACAGCATTTCGTACCGAAAAAACGATAAAGCCTCCTTTCAACAAGACGTTAGATAAACCTTATAATGCATATCCAGCAGTGCTTGCCCTCAGTGAGGGGAGTATTGACCGCGAGGCGTATCAATTCGCGGAGTTAGTCGAGACACTGAAAACACAAGGAGTGATTACTGAGTATAGCCATGTCGCCTTGCTACTGCATAGCGTGAAACCGTATTTAAGTAGTGCCTATATCAAGGCGTTACAAGAGAGAAACATTCCATCTTTCTGTCCACGAGCCAGAACTTACTTTGAGCAAGACGAAGTGCGTTTGATGATTGGGTGTTTCGCACAGCTTTTTGGCTACGAGGAGCACCCCTATAACGAAGAGATGGATGATGAGACAATTCTACCGTATATGCACGAATGCCAAGAACTGCTCCAAAATGTATGCCTTGCACTCCCAGAACTAATACAAGAGTTAGACGCTCTTGATACCTATGTTATGCAGCAGACCGACCTGTATAACATAGTAACAGATTGTTTTTATCGTCTTCTCGCCCTTGAACCGTTTCTGGCAGCGATGCAAGAACAGTTCAAGATGGATGCATTGATCGCAATGTCACAGATAATTGGAACGTTTCAGCAATGCTACGGCATAGCTGATATGGGAACAAGAGAACAGGTACAGCAGAAGTTCTTTCATACCTTCCTGCGTCTACTCCATGCTGATGGTGTAAACCAGCGCGAAAATCCACAACAGATGATACCTGTTGGACATGTGCAAATCATGACGGTCCATCAGGCGAAAGGACTTGAGTTTCCTGTGGTCGTCGTAGGTCGCCTGGACAAACAACCTCCACAAGCAG